>Ga0210057_1006368_pt1 | contig 14717 bp, 10 predicted proteins | sample CryGeyCG2114_010_2_FD_183968 | JGI IMG/M metagenome (GOLD analysis project Ga0210057, IMG submission 183968) | Groundwater microbial communities from aquifer - Crystal Geyser CG10_big_fil_rev_8/21/14_0.10 (SPAdes) (version 2) | ecosystem: Environmental > Aquatic > Deep subsurface > Groundwater ... | reverse complement strand
TGCCGGCTCCTTTTAATACCGCATCATCGAAACTCTGCGCGCCTATGGTAAATCTGTTCACGCCCAATTTTTTAAGTAATTTTAATTTCGGCAAGGTTGAGGTTTCCGGCGTGCCTTCGGTCAGAATTTGGGCATTTTTTTCAAAAACAAAAAATTCATGAATGGTTTTAAATAATTTCCGCCATTGATTTTCATTCAATATAGTCGGAGTGCCGCCGCCAATATAAAGATTGTCAAGGGGCGTCTTTTTAAAATTCACTTCGTAAAGCTCCAGTTCTCTTTCCAGACAATCCAAATAATCGTCCAGTTCTTTCTCGCTGAGAGGTATTTCCGAATAAAATTTGCAAAAAAGACACCGCGAGCGGCAAAAAGGAATATTAAGATAAACGCCGATCGGCAGTCGGTTTTTATGGGAAAAGATTTCTCGCAAGTGCTTCTTAACCGTTTCAGTCGGAAGTATCTTGCCTTTGTAAGTAAATTTCGGCGGATATTCTCGCCACCACTCCCGAGGATCATCTTTTTTGACAAAATTCAAAATTTTATCGTAAGATTCCATAATCTGATTTTATTAAGATGACTTTTATAAATCGGGAATAAGGAAATTTTCATCTTTTCGTTAATTAAAATATACCTTGAAAATAAATATTAATCAACGACATTCCAAAAAAGAAACCCCGATACTATTTTAGTCCGGGGTCTTGTTTAATTAAAAAGAGAGGGAATCAAACAACTTATCATTGATAGCCATATCCGATTTGACGGTGATTGTTCGTATATTTTTCTTTTTCTAAAATCCCGATGCCGTTGGGGGTGCAAGAAACACAACTATTATCCATAATATATAGCTTGCCATTATCCTTATACTCACACACAACATGATAAATCTTACCAGTGGGACTAACAACCTTAATCGCTCCTGCCTCGTAGCCAGCTTTCTGTAAACAATAAACACTAAAGGCTGTATAATCTGAACAGCAACATATTTTGGATGAAAAAATGCCTCTTGCATTTCCCGCGCATACGCCATGAAACTGGTAAGTAAAATGGGTTTTTTCATAGCGATTAATCCGCCGAGCAATATCGACAAATCTTTCGTTTGCCCATATGCCGCGGCTGATTTCTTCTCTATCCTTTAAGCTTAATCTCATATATTTTTTACTCATTCCTTAATTCTAATTGTTGCGCTGATTTTTTGAACTCACCAGGATGTCCACACACATATGGCGGTTTTCTTCTAAACTGGAGAAATGGCAATATGTATGGCAAAAACAATTAAAGAAGAGAGGTTAAGGTGGGTAATGCCAATCATCAGTAGTGAGATTAGGTTGGTGGATATGGCAAAAGTATGTCCTTACGGCAAAAGAAGTTTAGAAAGATGGTTAGCCGAATACAGAAAGCGCGGAGAGACCGGCCTGGAACCAAAATCAACCAGACCAAAAACTCATCCAAAAGAAACGCCGATAAGAATAAAGGAAAGAGTGATTGATCTGAGGGAAAAGACGAAGAAATGCGCTCTGAAGCTGAAATGGCAGTTGGAAAAGGAAAATATTTTCCTTCACAAAAATACCGTTCACAAAATAATCAAAACCGAGGGACTAACAAGAAAATACCGGATAAGGAAATTGAAATACAAATACATCAAGGTTCCGTTAAGCAAAGGTGAACTGGTTGAAATGGACGTCAAATATGTGCCGGATTTGGTTGGAAACAAACAATATTATCAGTTCACGGCCATTGATTGCGCATCAAGATGGAGATACCTGAAAATATATGAAAATTATTCAAACTCCGATTCGGTAAGTTTTCTTGAAGAATTGACTAAGGTCGCTCCATTCAGAATACGGGCAATCAAAACAGACAATGGCAGCAACTTTACCAACAGATACACCGGCTATCTTAAAAGCTCTGATCCGATGAACCCAAGACTGCATGATTTTGACCTTTTGTGCCAAAGCCTTAACATCATCCACTATTTGATTGATCCGGGAAAACCTGCGCAGAACGGAAAAGTGGAAAGAAGCCACCGCGAAGACTAGGAAAAATTTTATGAGAGAAACAAATTCAGAAATCTGAAAGAATTGGAAAGAAAGATAAAAGTATGGAATGATGATTACAACAACCTGGAACACTGCGGACTTAACGGTAAAACGCCGAACGAATTCCTTTCAAATTATCAGTTAACAAACCCGCCAAATGTCTGTGGTTAAAACATATCTAAGTGTGAACGTGTCGGAAAAATTTTTAGACTCGAAAATTATTGGTTAAATATTTTTTAACGATTCCATACGTTATAAATTCTAATTAGAGTCATAATATCAAAATATAATAAATTTCCCAATCCTCATCCTCAAAAATAAATGCAAGCCAAAATGGCTAAAAATTAATCTCATCAATCAATAAAAAATGAGTTTTATTTAGCCAATCGTTCAAATTATTCTTCGGTTTTTTGATATCTTCCTGCTTCAAGAGAATGCTTATGCAGTTTATAATTGGTTTAAAAAATCAATTTTTTATAATTTTTTATTTTGAGTATTTTATATTGTTCCTTTGATTTAAACTTTAATTATACCAATTTTAAAAATTCAATGGTTTATCAAAATTAACGCCCTCTATTTCAATTTTCTCTCCGTAAGGAAAAACAAAATTACGTCGTTGGTCTGTTAGTTTTTCTACTACTGCTAGTCTCCTTTTTTTCTCTTCTTTACTTATCTTACCATCCAGCTTTGCGGCTGTTGTTCCTTTCCTATCTGAATAACAGAAAAACTTTACTTCATCAAAATACTTCCAGGCCAAGCAATTAATATTGCTCATAAACTCTTTTCTGGTTTCGGTTGGATAACAGCATATAATATGTGTTCGAAGCACTATAGAAGGTGAAATTTTTTTAATTTCTTTTATTATCCTAAAAACTTTATTGATATTATATCTCCTATTCATTAATCTAATAATCCTTTGATTGACTGATTGGACAGGGATACGTATGGCATAAATTTTTTTAAAAACTGCTCTATTTATTTTAGGGAACAGAACTTCTAACCTAAATGGTTCAAGATAATGGATGTCTATTGTATACTCTCCTTTAATCTTGTTTATCTTATTTAATAATTCAGCTAGATCAGTTCCGATGTCTAGACCATAACTGCCGCAGTCATCTCCTAATAGAATAAAATGCTTAAAGCCTAATTTTAAACCTCTTTTAAATTCTTCTATAATCTTATTTAGAGGCTTACTCGTTATAACTCCTTTAGCTTTTTTAATTACACAATAGGCGCAGTTATTGACGCAGCCTTGGCAGATTAATATAGAGTAAATATTGTGACCATAGTCCCGGAAATATTTTTTATCTATTAATTTTTCATCTATCCGATTAGCTTCAATGTTTTCAATAGGTATCTGGGGATGAAATATTTCATTGAATTTATACAGATCTTTGGGGCCGATTAAGATGACTTTTTTAACAACATCTTCAGATCGATTTAAAGAAGGGTTAATCTTGGGTAAACAACCACAAATAATTATTTGTTTTTTATCTAAGTATTTGTCTATATAATGGTTGACTAAGGAAAGGGCCCTATCTTCTCTGGTCTCGTCAACACCGCAAGTCCCAATTACAATGGTATCGGCATCAGCGGAATTAGCGGTTAAGATAAACCCGTTTCTCTTTAAAAAATTACAAATCAAATTTCCCAAATATGAATTGAGTTCGCATTTACGAAGTGACGAACAATAAAATATTTTTTTACTCATCATCAGTTTAAAATTCAAATGATAACTAATAACTTATGCTATTATCTATTTTTTGAAGTTTTCTTGAAAAATCTAGTATCTCGTCTAGGGTTAATGATCGTCTATATTTAATTAGTTTATAAACCTTATCAAAAAATAATCTTCTTTTGTTTTCCAAATTGTATAAATAAGTATTTTTTTTAACTAATTCTGTTTTTTCTGTTTCAGCCAATGATTCAAAATTATGATATTCTTTTTTTATATTTTCGGAAATGAAACGTTCCTCAGAAATCAAAATAATTTTTTTTAATTCTTTTTTAAAGATTCTGGTAAATTGCTCCAGCACGTTCTTTTCTGCAGGTTTTGGTATTTTTTTAGGTTTTGCAATTTTTGAAAATTCTCTAATTAATTTTGGCCCTATAAATAGTCTCTGCCCATAAATATAGGTTCTGGTAACAGGATTTACCTTGTGCCTATATCTTATCCAAAGTTCTAAGACTTTTACAAATATCCTTGCCTGCTGGAGACTCATTCCGTATTTTGGTCTTTCTTTCCACATATCAAAATGAATATCCAAATCCGGGGTATTTTTGTCTATCGTTAAACCTTTCAACTCTGCGCTGAAAGCATTTGGTGACCACTTAGAAGTTTCGTAAATAATCGGTCTTATTGTGTAGATGTACTTCCCATATTCTTCAAGGAATGTCAAAATTTTTATGGCCTCAAATAAATTATCGCTAGGTGTTCCAACTAGGAAAAAAGCTTGATTCATTATTCCTGATTCATAAGTATTTTTCAAAATTAATGAATAGTCAGAGACTTTTGTTAATTTATTTTCATAGTCTAGAACTTTTTGACTTACAGACTCTAAGCCGAATTGGAGAAACATACAACCGGCTTTTCCAATTAGCTTACAGAAGTCTTTATTCTTAAACTCCGTCTCCATTCTCGCAAAACATTCCCATCTAATATCGACTTTTTCTTCAATTAATTTTTTACAAAAAATTTTAAGAAACGATGCAATTAGTTCCTCATCTACAAAACTAAAATATTTTGATTTATATCTATTTTTTAAATATTTTATTTCTTTAACTACTCTATCTATCGGAAGAACTCTTGCTGCTGGGCTTTTTTTTATTATTTTGAATCTTTTTCCTGTTTTACGCTCAATAAGACTGTAGTAGCCATCGTAACCAAAAGGCGTATCACAAAAAGCACAATAGTGAGGGCATCCCCTTCTTGTTAAGTATCCGATAATAGGCGATGGCGTCCAATGAAGGTTGATATTAAATCCATTAAAATCTGGCGTTCGAATTTGAGAAATAGCTGTTATATTAAATTCTAAATTTTCAATGATCTTTCCTTTTTTTTTGTATATTAGTTTAGGTATTTTATCAAACTCTGGATTTTTCGTTGATAATCTTTTTGCTAATTCTGAAGTCGGAATCTCTCCCTCGTGGTGTATTATAAAATCAATATAACTGAATAGTTTCCTATTTAAATAGTCGTCCCTTGAGAGAATATCGGAAATTCTAGTAATTACATTTCCTCCTAAGACTATTTTTGTATTTATTTGAGACTGTTTAATTAAAGAAGATAGAATAAAAGCAACTACTAATTGCGTCTGACTAAATACTGAAATTCCTATTAGAACAGGTTTTTCTTTTTTTAAAAATGGGATAACCTGCTCTTTAAAAAAATCATAAAAAATACTATCTTTTTTGTTCCTAACTGACTCTAATAACCCCTCTCTTGATTTATAAGAAATTCTTCTACCTTTTTTATAGTATTCTCTTGGTTCATACTTGAAGGTGTTCCCGTAAATTCTTAATGCCTCTTTTGAGATTTTGCAAATAATTTCAAAACTTTTTTCCAGAATTTTCTTTTTTTTTGAGAATTCATCGAAGTTTTTATACACCTCCGGGTCTCTCATTGCCTCCTTCGCTTTTTCAATATTCTCAACAATTTGCTGATATTTTTTATTGTTTTGTAATTTAGCCTTTTTCAAACATCTATATAGATATTTTTTACTTAAAATAAAATCATAAGCAAGGATATTTAAATCTTTCTGAATAACATCAAGGCCTTGACTTCTTAAATATCCTGTTAAATACGGAACAGCCAGCGGCATATAAACCACATTATAATTTGGAATTGAGAATAATACAATTTTATTTTTCATCTTGACTTAATGACATTTTTAAACGCCGATCCTTCAAAATATCTGTCTAATTTTCTTTAATTATACCAATTTTAAAAATTCAATGGTTTATCAAAATTAACGCCCTCTATTTCAATTTTCTCTCCGTAAGGAAAAACAAAATTACGTCGTTGGTCTGTTAGTTTTTCTACTACTGCTAGTCTCCTTTTTTTCTCTTCTTTACTTATCTTACCATCCAGCTTTGCGGCTGTTGTTCCTTTCCTATCTGAATAACAGAAAAACTTTACTTCATCAAAATACTTCCAGGCCAAGCAATTAATATTGCTCATAAACTCTTTTCTGGTTTCGGTTGGATAACAGCATATAATATGTGTTCGAAGCACTATAGAAGGTGAAATTTTTTTAATTTCTTTTATTATCCTAAAAACTTTATTGATATTATATCTCCTATTCATTAATCTAATAATCCTTTGATTGACTGATTGGACAGGGATACGTATGGCATAAATTTTTTTAAAAACTGCTCTATTTATTTTAGGGAACAGAACTTCTAACCTAAATGGTTCAAGATAATGGATGTCTATTGTATACTCTCCTTTAATCTTGTTTATCTTATTTAATAATTCAGCTAGATCAGTTCCGATGTCTAGACCATAACTGCCGCAGTCATCTCCTAATAGAATAAAATGCTTAAAGCCTAATTTTAAACCTCTTTTAAATTCTTCTATAATCTTATTTAGAGGCTTACTCGTTATAACTCCTTTAGCTTTTTTAATTACACAATAGGCGCAGTTATTGACGCAGCCTTGGCAGATTAATATAGAGTAAATATTGTGACCATAGTCCCGGAAATATTTTTTATCTATTAATTTTTCATCTATCCGATTAGCTTCAATGTTTTCAATAGGTATCTGGGGATGAAATATTTCATTGAATTTATACAGATCTTTGGGGCCGATTAAGATGACTTTTTTAACAACATCTTCAGATCGATTTAAAGAAGGGTTAATCTTGGGTAAACAACCACAAATAATTATTTGTTTTTTATCTAAGTATTTGTCTATATAATGGTTGACTAAGGAAAGGGCCTCGTTATCCCTTGTTGCGTCAAAGCCACATGTGTTAATTACAATGGTATCGGCATCAGCGGAATTAGCGGTTAAGATAAACCCGTTTCTCTTTAAAAAATTACAAATCAAATTTCCCAAATATGAATTGAGTTCGCATTTCCTGATCGAAGAACAAAAAAATATTTCTTTTGCCATATAATAACCTAATTAAAATATAATTCAAATTGCACTCCAAGGCTATCAAGAATTAGGACTGTAGACGATTCTTATTGTAAGTTTATTATTATTTATCTAAAACAAAAAGCCAACGATGATGGACAATTACTTCTTTTGGAATAAAAGTTATATATTTCTCATATACAATCCTTAGATGCAAATCAAAAAAAATCTTTTTTAATTCATCGTAATCAATTAATTTATAATCTAATCTATCTATTTGATTTTTGAACCTTATAATTGCTAAAACCCATTCAGAAAATATATTTAAATTGACCCATTCTTTCTTTGAGAAACTAAATTTATTATTTTTTAAAAAAATCCTTGGTTCAAACATAATTAAACGATTTTTTGCCAAAGTGATTAATTTTTTAAAAAATTTTCTTAAATTATCAATGTGATGTAAATCCCCGTTTATTAATATAGTGTCAAACTTCATTGAGTACCTGGACCACAAAGAACGAATATCTGATATATCAACCGAAATTATACTTTTTTTAAGTCTACTTTTAATTTTTAGTCCCAGGTAATCTTGACCTAATGTAATTTCCAAAACTGTCTTCCCTGTTAACCACCTTTTTAATATCCTAAAGTCTCTTTCAGCCTTCAGCTGTGTCCATTTTTTTAATGATGGGCGCTTTTTTGATTTAGATACTATCTGATACAAGAAATTATTTACTTTGTTTAAAGAAGGCTGTTTTTTTATCTCCTCAAATACTCGCTCGGCTTGGATAGTTGCAACCGATGGCGAGAAGCCTAAAATATTCTGAAAAAAAGATTTTCGCAGTAATAAAGATGCCTGTTCCCTTATTAACTCGCTCTTAGAATTCACCAAAGTTTTAAACATTATCAGTGGCTCTGGGTCTAGTTTATTTCTTTTTTTAATCATGGAAATTTATAACTTATCCGAAATATTTTTCCCACCATAATTGGAACATAACTAAATTCCAAATTTTAATTGTGTGGTCTGCTCCCTTTTTTTTAAATTTCATACTTGGGCCGGCTTTATACCATTGAAAATCTTTTTTACTATAATGCTCATTAATTAAATCATTAACAAATTCAAAATTAAATAAAGAGTGTTTTTTGAGTCTTTTATAAGAAAGTACGGATTTAACAAATTTTTCAAAATCCAAAAGAAGCCATTCTCTCATTGGTACCCCTCCCCCTTCTTTAAAAATGGAGGAAGAAATATTTTTCGGGATCAAATCCTTTGCCATTTCTTTTAAAACATACTTGCCTACCCTTATATCAGGTATTTTTAAGGCAGACGAAATACGACCTGAAAGCTCAAATAGCTTATAATTTACAAAGGGCGAACAAGGGATGATCGAGTTAACCATTGATAATCTGTCTATCACTTGAAGTGTGTGATTTGGGAAAAATGTGTGGATATCCGACTCAAGAACTGTATTTATAAAATTTTGAGCTGTTGTCCGACAAAAAACGTCTTTAAAATAATTAAATGGGGTATTATTTTTTATCTTTCTGGCAACAGATGGGTTAAGAAGAGAGCTGGCTATTTTAAATGGAAAAACAGAAACAGGCGGCTGGCCAAATCGCCAATCATAATTTTCAAGCAGAAAAAGCAATTCAGTGAAGCAAAAATTTCTTTTTTTATAAAAGGCTTTTTTATTAAAATCAAATCTTTTTAGATAATTAAGATAGTCTTCAAGGATTCTTGAAAAAAAATGGTACCAATAGCCTCCAAAAAGTTCTTCTGAACCATCTCCTTCAAAAAAAACCTTAAAACCATTTTTTTGAATTAATTGACTAATAAAATAATGGCCAGAAAACATTGAAATAGGGCTATCAAAAGACCTAATAATTTTTTCTAATCCTTCTAAATAATCAGCGGGGTTAACGTTATAGTTTATATGATCTGTTTTGAAATATTTGACTATTTCTTTGACTCGATTAAATTCTCTATTTTTATTTAAAGAAGATTGAGGATATCGTACATAGAAGGTCTTTATAGAACCACCGGTGAATTTTTTCATAAAAGATAATAATACCGTTGAGTCTAGACCACCAGATAAAGCGAGGATCGGCGGAAGAGGAAAACTAATTCTTTCTTTTATAGAATCCTCTAATTCTTTACGCAATAACTTAATTACCAAATCTTTATTTTCTTGATGATACTCCTCGGTAAAATGCAATTGCCAATATTTATTTTCTTCTACTTTATTATTTTTGAAAACCAAAACTGTGCTTGGGCAAACACTGAAAATTCTTTCAAAAATAGTTAAAGGAGCTGGAATGATTCGGTTAAAGAGAAAGTAGCCCAATGCTTCAAAACTTATTTCTTTCTTAAAATCTGATGTGGCTAAAATACTTTTTATTTCGGAACAAAAGTTTATACCTTTGCTAGTTATATTATAATAAAGTGGTTTTACACCTAAGTGGTCGCGAGCCAAAATTAATTGTTGTTTATTCCTATCCCATAACGCAAGGGCAAAATTTCCTTCCAGCTGCTTACAAAAATTTAAGTGTTCTTTTTCATAAAGATGGACAATGACTTCGGTATCATTTTCCGAATAAAATTTATGTCCTTCTTTTTTTAATGTTTTGCGTAATTCCCGAAAGTTATAAATCAAACCGTCGCAAATCAAAAAAATTGACTTATCTTCGTTATGCAATACTTTGTCAATTTTAAATGCTGCCTCTTTAATTTCTAGCGAACAAATAGCTAAACCAATATTATCGGCAAAATAAAAATCGTTGCTGTCCGGCCCCCGATGCCGTATTTCTTTAAGCATTTTTTGCAAGTTTGGACTAATTATTTTGTGATTTTGATTAAGGCTTAAAAAGCCAGCAATTCCGCTCATATGTGCTTTAATAATCACCCTTAAAAAGGGTGGAGAGGTGGGTAATTATATTTTTTAATATAAAGATCGTCAAGTCCACTGCAATATTTATTTAAACTACACTTTTTGCACGTGTCGGCTGACTTAAGATAACCTTCCCAGTCTCTAATTTCAACGTTCTGTATCTGCGCATCTTTGTGAATTTTTATCAATCGCCGCTCTTGCCTTTCGATTATTGCATCGTTTCTAGCTTTCTCTGGATTATCTAAATAACAAAGCGGGAAATTCCATAAGGTAACCTTTGTTGTTGGTGTGTCTAAAATTTCAATGCTTTTTTCTATATTTTTTTTAAGTTCTTTAAAGTTTTTTGGCAAGGAAATCTTTAGTAATTCCGGCGAAGTGCCTTCGATATAAATCGATCTAAATTCTATATGTAGAAATCTTCCACCACCTTTATTTTCAAAAAGATCTTTTAGACGAAGCGATAATTGGGACAAAGCTCTTAAATTATCTTGGTAAATCACCACCGTAACCATTAGCGGAAGCTCTAGTTCCAAGGCCTTTGTTAATCCTAAAAATCTCATTTTTGCATTCTTACTTCGTTCTGGTAAATCGTTTATAGAGGCAATAATTTTTGTTAAACTCTTCTGCTTCCCTTCTTTTAAATTTTGAAAGATTGGAATGGTTCCTTCTGCGAATTGTCTTTCGTTAAATTTCAGCAAATTTGTGATAAATCTGAAACCTTCATCTTCATTCTTTAAAAATCTCAACATTTTAAAAAAATCGAGATGAAGCGTGGGTTCGCCTCCTGTCAAAATGACATAATCAATCGGAAGTCTTTTTTTGAGATAGGAATAATTTCTTTTAAATTCGTTAAAAGAAAGCGCCGGACGCCCAGAACGAATAAATTCATATTCTAAGCAAAAATTGCAAAAATCATTGCACTCCGATGTTATTTTGAAAAGAAGGGCGTTATGACCTCTTATAAGATTATAAAAGATTTCCCTACTCATAATTTTTGTTTTTAATTAAGATTAAATATAAATTTAGCGCCCAAACATCCGCCTTGGCATCGTTGTTGCTTAGCAAAATCACAGTCCTGGCAGGCCGACGAATAACAGCGACTGAGACTTAAAAAGTACTGTCGAAAATCTCTGACTATTTTTGTAAATTTTTCTCTTGTCCAGTCCCTTCTTTCAAAAACATGGACACAAGGGAAAAGCGTTTTACCATCGGGATTAATGATTATGTTTTTTTCAGAAAAGCACTCTGTTTGCAGAAAGCAATTTTGTCTTAAATACTTAAATTGCTTATGATTGAATAAACAAATAGGAATTGCACGAGTTATTTTTGTCTTAAAATTATTCTGGCGAAGTTTTACGGCCAACTTAAAAAGACGGTTGCCTAAATTTCGAGTAAACCCATAAGGGACAGCTGGGCTAATAGAAACATAATCTATCCAATTATGCATAGACTTTACAAAATTAATAAAAAATTCGTCGTTTTTATCTAAGCTTTTATCAATTACGTTATATCGCACTCCAACTTCCGTTCTATGGTTACTATAAAATAGAATACTTTTTCTAATTTTTTCCCGGTTTTCTTTCTTGTAAAAATTATAAATATTAATCATTACACAATCAGGGGGTATTTTAGAAAAAAGTAATCCATTAGTAAAAAAATCTACTTGGATTTTTTTATTTTTGAGATAATTAACCGCCTTATCAATATACTTCCAAAAAGTTGGTTCTCCTCCAAAAAAAGAAATTTCATTTTTGTTTTCTCGTTGACACCTCTTGATAGTTTTGACAAAAAGTGGCCAACTCATGTCTTTGGGGAATTCTTTTTTCAATTTTCTGGCATAACAAAATTTACAAAAAGCATTGCAACTATAGGTAGGGATAAGACCAATGTTATTTTTTGAATATATTTTTAATCTCTTGCTCATTTTTTAAAATGGAGAGTTAACTATATCCCAAGTATTTATTCCTTTATTTGTAATGTTTTTTTATACTTCTTAATCTGAAATACAAAATTCTAACAATCTGTTTTATTTTTTAAGAGCGGCTTTTTCAATTTTGGGAAAATTTTGTTCAATATTTATAAATTATATTCTTTTATCACCTCTTTAATATAATTGGGGTGATACCAGTATCTTACTGTGTACCAAAAAAAATCTTTATGCCCCATCTTGTGTTCATTAAAATGCCAGATTAAATTATTCTTTGTTTCTGTGACTATACCATTTTTTTTAGAAAGAGTTATTTCTTTTGAAAAGTCATTCTCTATGTACGTCTTAAATATTTTATAATATTCTTCTTTATTCAGTATACGATAAAAACCAAACTGAGAAATGACGTATTGCCGTTTAAAATCTTGCTTATTGACTGGAAACCCATAATAAATCGGGGGTTTATTGCGTACCAACAGATTTTCAATATAAACTCTAGTCCTAGAAATTATATTGTATTTAATATTAGGAAAAACAGAGCTGCTTCCTGCGCCTATGCCCAAACAAGAACTCCTATAGTTATAAACACCCTCAGTATTTCTATTCATAGCATCCAGTCGATTAACCCCTTTCTTAATAAAACCAAAAAAATTGCCCGAAAAATAGAGCCTATAACCGTTATTCAAAAACCCTTCTTTAAAAAGCTGAACTGCTTCGTCAATCGTTATATCAGAAGGCAAGCAAGATTTTATCTTAACCCTCCTACCAGGAGTAAGTAGATAACACTCAATAAAATCTGGAGACAAACGAAGTGTATCTTTTATTGTTTTTTCGTATGTCTCCCTATTTTCATTAGGTAGGCCCCACATTAAATCAATACCGGTAAATTTAATCTTTACTTTTTTAATGATTCCAAAGGCTTTAAAAATATCTGTTACATTATTAGTACGGGCTGTAATTTTCAATACTTGATCATTGAAGCTTTGGACGCCTAAAGAAATACGATTAACTCCCATATCTTTCCATGCCTTCAAAGTATCGCTTTTTACAGTCTCAGGAGTCCCTTCGATTGTAATCTGCGTTTTCTTATCCACCTTAAAAAATTTATAAATGATGCCCATATATCTTTTTATCTGTTTAACATCCAACAGAGTGGGTGTTCCGCCTCCCAAAAAAACATTATCTAAAGTTACTTTTGAAAAATTAATCCGATAAAATTTTATTTCTTTTTCTAACGCATCCAGATAATTATCGAAGATGTTTGTGTCATGAACGAAATCCGAATAGTATTTGCAAAAAGTGCAACGGCTTTTACAATAAGGAAAATGGACATATAAACCACATGGCATGCTTGGATTAGTAAAGTTTCTTTTAAGATTATCTTGAATTGTTTGGAAGATAATCTTTTTACGATTCCAGGCTAAAGCTGGGTACTCTCGACAACAAGCTACTAAGTTTGTTTTTACGGCAAAATCATAGATTTTTTTGTAAATTTTGTCAGAAAAATCAAGCATACATATCAAGTAATATTTTATTTGTTTTCTCCATCCCTATTGAATACTGCGACTGGAAATTATTTAATAATTTTCCCATCTCTGAAGGTATTGAATTATTGCTTTATTTCTTTTTTTAAAATTAAAAAAAATTGACCACTATAATTGTCTATTTTAAAATTTTTAATAAGAAACCCTTTGTTTTCAGCAAGCACTCTAATCTCATAAGAATAAGGGTGAACTGATTCAAACCAAGGACCAATTTTCCCTCTAAAAATAAATCTTCTTTTTATTATTTCTGTCTTTCCCGATGTGGGTTCATTTAAAATCAATATAAATTTACCCCCTTTTTTAAGTATTTTTTCTCTTACAAAATTAAGCAGTTTAATTATGCCTTCTTTCTTTTTACCAAAAATGCTATAAAAATTAATTAATAAACCAACACCATATTTCTTTCTGGGAAAATAATTAAAAAGATCAGCGTTAACGATTTTTTTTAACCCCCTCATTTTTAAAACTCGGCAGATCAATTTCGATTTTTCCAAAGCGGTAATATCGTAACCTTTCTCCTGTAAATAAAAACTAATCCTGCCGCCGCCGGCGCCGATATCCAAAATACGGTCGCTCTTTTTTATATTTTTAAAAGCATCTTTTTCAAGAGCGGTAATATTTTTAAATAAATCTTTGGCGTGACAAATGGTTTTTTCGCCTCCAGCTTTTTCAAAGACATAAACGGCGTCTCCTCTGAGATGCCCCGATTGAATTATTAAATCATAAATATCTTGATGAGAATCTACCATATAAAATTCTTTATATTTGGAAAATTCATCAATGGATCCGGCGCCTTGTAGTTTCCAGAAACAACATAAGCGCAATACCTGTTTCCTCCTTTGCATTTCTCCAAAAGTGCGCATTTTGCACATTCTTTAGGCAAACTCTTGTAACCCCTTAGGGTTTTCATAAAAGGGTGGTTCCAGCATTCAATGGGTTTTAAGGGATCGCCGATGTTTTTCTCAATATAATAAATGGGTTTGGCAAAACCTCGGGGGTCGATGGCAAATCTTTCATGGCCGTCAACTGACCGTGCTCCAGCACAAACAGCGTTCATTTTTACGGGGTCATCGGCGCAAAGAGGAACGCCGTTGACTATGTGCGCTTTCAAGGGAATATTATTTTTGACTATATCCTTTCTTATTTTGATTAATTTGTTAACCAGCGGTTTTAATTCTCTTTTTCCCCAGGTGTCTTTTTCTCCAGCTAAAGGAATAACCCTGTTCGTTGCCCATTTATCTA
>Ga0210057_1006366_pt1 | contig 14718 bp, 15 predicted proteins | sample CryGeyCG2114_010_2_FD_183968 | JGI IMG/M metagenome (GOLD analysis project Ga0210057, IMG submission 183968) | Groundwater microbial communities from aquifer - Crystal Geyser CG10_big_fil_rev_8/21/14_0.10 (SPAdes) (version 2) | ecosystem: Environmental > Aquatic > Deep subsurface > Groundwater ... | reverse complement strand
ATATTCTCTGCGATTGTGGATTTGTTTGTTGACGACATTGTAATATATTACTATAATTAAAGTAATAGCGATTTATATTGCTTAATTTATTACTATGTTATCAAATTTATTGAGATTCGTAAAGACAAAAGGGAGTTCCTTTGCGTTGCCCGCACACAGGTGGGTTGGGGCAAGAGTAACATCATTACTGGCGGCACATTTTGCAAAGCAAAATACGAAATTTGGCAATAAAAAAACACCCTTAAGTGGGTATTTCAATGCTCCGCGGGTAGGATTCAAACCTTAATCAGAATCAGGCCCTTCAATTTTTTTAATCTCTATTTGAGGTTTGCCGTCTGTTATTTTAACTACATCTTTGTCTATTTTTTTCAATTCCTGTCCGGCTCTGTTGTAGCTATTAACGGTTGTTGCTAAATGATTGCCTATTTTCTTCATATATTCGCTATAGGAAATTAAATGTTTTCCTAATCTTTCTACATCTTTAATTATCTCTATTGCCTGCTCTGAAATTTTTTGTCTCCTTAATCCCTGCAGAACAGTTTGCAGATAAGCTAGAAATGAAGTTGGAGAAACAATCATTACTTTTTTTCTAGCTGCGTAAGAAATTAAAGAATTGGTGTCTTCTTTTATGGCTCCTACTTTGTTAATCAAAAGGTCGTAATAAATAGCTTCAGAAGGAATAAACATAAAGGCAAAATCCATTGTCTTTTCCTCCGGCTTTATATACCTCGAGGTCTCGTCTATTCTGAATTTCAAATCATTAACAAAAGCCGATTCATATTTCTTTTTTTCTTCAGGATTATTAGTCTCCAGAATTCTGTTATAATTCTCCAAACTAAATTTAGAATCAATTGGAATGATTTGATTATCAATAAAAACAACTGCGTCAACTATGGTTCCGTCTTTAAAAGAATACTGAATCTTGTAAGATCCCGGAGGAAGAACATTTTTTAAAACTGTTTCTAAATAATATTCTCCAAGGATTCCTCTTTGTTTTGGATTTGTTAGAATATTTTCTAAGGACTGCAATTGTTCAGCAAAATCAACAACCCTTTTATTAGTATCATCCAATTTAGTTAATTTCTCGGTAACATCTCTGATTATTTTAGAACTCTGGCTAAATTGTTTTTGAGCAGATTCAGCAGATTGAGATAATTTGCTGTCTAAAACCTGACTTAACTGATTCATCTGATTTTGAAGCATTAACAAAGAATTGGGATCTTGGTTGTTTGTTTTTTTAAAAAGGAAATAAAAAACCAGACCCAATCCGATAATAACAATAATTAAAAGTAAAATAATTAAATATTCCATAATAGAAGTATAGCTTAATTAGTTAATAAAAGAAAATTTCTGTCGCTACAAATGCTATATAAACAAACAAGAGAATCCAGGCCTCTTTTTTTGTAATTTTTTCTCCTGTTTTAAGAAAAATAAAGAATAATACAGCTGAAACAATAAGGAAAAAACGACCAATTACGAAAGGAGAAAAATCGTCAACTTTAATCGGAGATATTAAAGCAACTATTCCTAAAACCAATGTCATTAAAAAAATAATAGAACCCATTAAATTTCCAATAATCATACGACCCTTGCTTTTTTTAGCTGCTTGAATCGTAAAAAACATTTCAGGCAAAGCATTGCCAAGACCAACAATTAAAATACCTATTAAAACTAATGGCAGATTTAGAGCTATTGAGAAATATGTCGCTGAGCGGACAATTCCTTCAGCCGCTAAAAGGAGAAGAATAAGAGAACCGAATAAGAAAAAAAAGTTTTTAAAAATATTTTTAAAAGTTGTTCTATTTCCATTATGATATGATTTATGGAATCTTCTTCTTTTGCCAAAAAGCCAGAATGAATAAACAAAGAAAATTAAAATTAAAATTACTCCATCTATTCTTGAAATCACGCCATCAAGCATTAGAATCAAAGGTAAAAAAGCTAAAAATAAAACAAATATCGCACTTTTACGAACAGTCCTGCCATTTGCTCTTAATCCATTTTTTGAAATTAAAACGCCTAAGGCAATAACCGCAGTTAAATCAATAATATTTCCTCCAATAATATCACTTAAAGAAAGTTGAGAGATTCCGTGCAAAGCGGAACTTATTCCAATTGAAAGATTAGGCACAGCTCCCGCTAAAGCCATTACAAAGAAAGCGACTACAAATTCTTTCCATCCTAAAAATCTGGCTATTTTACTCAACGAAGCAACAAGCCATTTACTTGCAAATGACAAGATAAAAAATGAAGCTATGAAAAGTATAATGTAAATTAAAATCATAATTAAATTTTATTACTCCTAATAAATAACCATTTAGTAAATTCAATTAACACAATATTTAAAAATCCTAATCCTAAAACTAATCCCCAATCAAACAAATTTAATGCTGTTGTTTTTAAAAGATTTTGTAATAAGGGGATATAAAGAGCGGATAAAAGCATTATTATTCCAAAAACCCAAGCGTAAATAAGAAATTTATTTGAAAAAATATTAATATGCCATAAATTACGACGCAAGCTTTTACAAGAAAAAACATAAAAAAGAGAATCAATAGTTAAACCGGCAAAAACAACTGATCTAATATGTCCTATTTCATATCCTGAATGTTTTAAAAGAAAAAAGAAAAGCCCAAGTAAAAGAAAATCAGTAATAATTCCGATAATTAAAATTAGTACTTTCATTTCTTTATTTAACAAAAAAACACTATAATCCGAAGGCTTTCTCTCTATAATATCTTTTTCTTTTTTTTCAAAAGCCAGACAAATACTTAAAGGACCGTCTTCAATTAAATTAACCCATAAAATTTGTCCAGCCAAAACGGGCAACGGCCATCCAAAAAGCAAGCTAACGCTGACTAAAATAACTTCCGTAAAACTATCCGAAAGAAGATATGTTATTATTTTTCTAATATTATCAATAATCGCTCGACCTTCTTCAATAGCCGCTTCAATAATGCTAAAATTATCGCTTAAAAGAACTAAATCAGAAACTTCTTTAGCTATATCTGTCCCCGAACCTAAAGCAACGCCAATATCGGCTTGTTTAAGAGCTGGAGTATCATTAATTCCATCTCCGGTCATTGCAACAACATTGCCAGCGTTTTGCCAAGCTTGAACAATTTTTAATTTTTGAATCGGTTCAACGCGACTATATACTTGAATATTCTTAAATATTTTTTGAAATTCTTCATCGCTTAATTTATTTAAATCTTTTCCTTCCATAATGTTTTCAGAATTTGTTTTAAAACCAAGTTTTTCAGCTACCGCTTTTGCTGTAAGCATATGATCTCCAGTGATGATAATTGGTTTCATTCCTGCTTTACGACAAGCGTCCATAACTTCTTTTGTATTTTTTCTAATTGGATCATGCAAGGCAAAAAAACCAACATAAATCATTTCTTTTAATTTTTCTTCTTTCTTATTATCTATTTTTTTAATATCTGTTTTTCTATAAGCAACTGATATTACTCTGAATCCATTTTTTGTTAATTTCTCATATTTCTTTTTTAATTTTTTAACATCAGATAAAAGCATTTTCTTATTTTTCCCATCAATATCTATAAAAGAAGACATTGATAATAATTTTTCAGGCGAGCCAACCATATATAAAATATTTTCTTTAGAATTAATTTTATGAAGACTAGCCGCATATTTATAATTAGAATCAAAAAGAAATTGATCTATTATTGGTTGTTTTTCTTCAAGTTCTTTCCTTGAAAAACCAGCCTGGATAGCCGCTAAGAATAAAGCTTTTTCAGTCGGACGACCATGTATTATCCATTTTTTAGTCGGCTCTTCAAAATTTTCAACAAATGATTCATTGCAAAGCATACCTATTTTTAATGCTCTCGTATTAGAACTCAAACCGTTTTTGTCTATTTCTTTGTAAGAAGAACCATTTTCTGAAATTTCCTTAGTTTCTGTAAATATTCCCGCTACCTCCATTTTGGCTTCTGTTAAAGTTCCTGTTTTATCGGTTAAAATTATTGAAGTGCTTCCTAATGTTTCCGCCGAAGCCATTTTTCTAACCAATCCTTTTCTTTTTAATATTCTTTGCATCCCTAAAGCTAAAACAGCAGTCATAGAGACAGGAAGTCCTTCTGGTATAGCAGCTACCGAAATTGCCACAGCAAGAGTAAATATTTCAACAAATTCTCCGCCAGTAGCGATACCTTCAATAAAAATAGCAATTGAAATGACAACTATAATAACTCCAATGATCTTGCTAAAACGAGCTAATTTTTTCTGATAAGGCGTTTTTTCTTCTTTTGTTTCCTTAACTGTTTCAACTATTTTACCCATTGCCGTCATTAAGCCTGTTTTTATAACTATCGCTTTTCCCCATCCGCTCTCAATTGTCGTGCCCATATAGGCAATATTTTTTCTATCAGCTAAAGAAATTTCTTTTTCTAAAACTTCTTCATTTTTATCAGAAGCAAGCCATTCTCCTGTCAAAGAAGATTCATTAATTTTTAAATCATGCGCTTCTATTATTCTGGCATCTGCAGGAACTTTATTACCCGCTCTTAAAAAAATAATATCACCGGGAACAATTTCTTTTTGAAATATTTTTTCTTCCCTGCCATCTCTAAAAACAATAGCATTTGTTTCTAAAATCTTTTTAAGCTTACCAAGAGCATCATTGGCCTTTTCTTCTTGAAAATATCCAATAATTGTATTTAAAAAAACAGCAATAAGAATAATAATACTGTCCGCGTATTCTTTTAGAATAAAAGTTATTATTCCAGCAATCAATAATATATAGACCAAAGGACTTTTAAGCTGTTCTAAAAAAATCTTTATTTTAGAGAAAGATTTTTTTTCAGGAATTTTATTATACCCATACTTTTTTAATCTTTTTTCAGCTTCTTCTTCTTTTAATCCTTCGCTTCCTGAATTTAATTCCGTAAAAGTTTTTTTAATTGAAAAGCTATGCCATTCTTTTTCCATAGTTATATAATACAATATAAAAAGCTATTTGATAATATTTCTATTTTTTAAAAAAATAATTACTAATCCTAAAATAATTAAAAGACTTACCCATTGGCTAATAAATAATCCATAATATTGAACATCAGCCAAGGATATATCTTTAGCGCGAGTAAAATCAAGTAAAAATCTGGAAACGCTATTCCAAATTAGAAAGATAATAAAAATTATGCCTGGTTTTTTAATTTTTCTTCTTAAAAACCATAGAATAAAAAACATAATTAATGCGTTTAAAGCCAAGTATTCAGCAACAGAATGACGCATAATTCCATCCGGCCATAAAATTCCCCAAGGCAAATTGGTTTCAGCCCCTTGATGATCATTTATTAAAGAACATCCAATCCGGCCAATAAACATTCCTAAAGCAACAATAGGCGCTATAATATCTCCTATTTTTAGAAATAATAATTTAAAATTACTGCTATTCCTTTTTAAGCATATCAAACCAGCTATTAAAGCTCCTATTAATCCTCCATGAAAAGCTAATCCTCCAGAATTAAATTTAAATATTTCTAGAATATTGGAAAAATAATAATTAGGAAATTGTAAAACATATCCTAAACGAGAACCTAAAATAATTCCTATGAAAAGATATAGAGAAAGCCAAAAAATTGTTTTTTGTCCTATTTCATTTCTCTCCGCTTCTTTTAAAAAAAGAGCATAGCAGATAACAAAAGCTAACCCAATGAAAAAACCCCAAGTATACAAAGTCAATGAACCTAGTTGTATATGAGTGTATGAGAAATAAGGCATTATTTTATTTTTTTTGAATATTTAATTATTAAATCTTTAGCTTTAATTAAACTTCTTTCTAAAATATTATCTTTTCCTCTTATTAAAACCGTTGGTCCTGAAAATTCTTTCGGTTCAATTATTACATCTCCCTTTTGTTTTAATTTATGTATTTTACCATTTTCTTCCTTGTTTCTGCCAACAATAATTAAATTATTACCTTCCCAAAAATATCTGCCTATTTTCAAAAGTTGAACATCTTGACCATTGCAATTCGGCCATTTTTCAAAAAGTTTTTTAAGTTTTTCACCAAAATTAATGTCAGTTAAAATACAACCTCCGGAAGGAGAAGGATATTTTTTAATTTTCCATTTATTGGCTAAAAGCATTTGTTTTTTTCTGCTTCTGCCTGATATATCCAAAAGTTTATCTCTTTCTACTAATCCTTTTTCTTCAACAATAGTCGGCTTAAGTAATTTAGCAGATAAAGGACGCAATAAATATCCTTCAAAACCTGATTCTTTTTCAATTAATCTCATTGCCTGTTTATTTTGAGACATTGGTCTTTGTCCTAATACTTCTCCCGTAGAGATAAACTCAAAATTATTTTTCTTTAAAAATTCTCCCGCTTTTTTTATCATCATTAAATGACAATCAATACAAGGATTTATTGTTTTTCCTCTTCCGTAAATAGGATTTTTAACCATATTTAAATGGTCATTAGAAATATCAATAGTTTTTAATTCTATTTTTAATTCCTTTACGGCTTTTTTAGCTAAATCATTATTAAAAAAATAACTGACAAAACTTATGCCAGTTATATCCAAGCCCTGTTTTTGTAAAACTTTTACGCCTAAAATAGAATCCAGACCGCCAGACAAAAGAGCCAGTCCTCTGGTTTTTTCTTTTTTTTTAATCATTATTTAAAATTATTCAGTAACTAAATAGACCTCGTCGCCTTCACGAACTTGCTGATCAACTTTAAGTCCGATGGCATCGCCTTTCTTAGCTATTTCTACATTCTCATGTTCCACTTGCATAGAATCAATATTTTGTTCAAAATCATTTGTCGCTCCTTTAATATGAATTTTATTTCCAACGCTTAATTTCCCATCAGTAATTTCAAGAACAGCCACGCCAATATTAGTGAAGTAATGAGTTATTTTCCCTATTAATTTTTCTTCCATCTACATTTTCACCCCCTTTCACGTAGCCCCACGGGGAGTCGAACCCCGGTTACTAGCTTGAGAAGCTAACGTCCTAACCGCTAGACGATGGGGCCAAATTAGCGTTAGTTTCTCTAGTATTATAACAGAAATAAGCTAAAAATCAACTTTATCTTAATGAATTAAAAGATCATCAGCTTTTTCAGGTTCAGCCATAATTTCTTTTATAATTTTTTCCATACGCATATATCTTGAACCTTTGACTAGGATAATATCTCCTTTTTCTATTTTATCTTGGATTAATAATCCAGCATCTTCAGATTTTGAAAATTCAAAAATCTTATTTCCATCAAATCCGTTTTGTTTTGCTTCATCGGATATAAAACGAGCTCTGTCTCCAACAGTAAAAATTAAATCAGCTATTTTTGAAGCCTTTTTACCAACCACTCTATGACCCGCTTCGGTTTCAGCTCCTAACTCCATCATATCTCCTAAAACAGCTATTTTTCTAGATTTTTTTTCTGAATTTATTTTTAATTCATCCAAAATGTCTAAAGCTGACTCAACTGATAAAGGAGAAGCGTTATAAGTATCATCAATAATCAATGTTTTTTTTATGCCCTTTATTAAATTCATCCTGCCGGGTAAAGAGTAATAATCTTTTAATCCTTCCGCAATTTCAACCAGATTCATATCTAGAAATAATCCGATGCTTGCTGCCGCTGCAGCTGAAAAAACATGATGCTTGCCTAATACTTTCATTAAACGAATCGGAACAAAACTTCCCTTATGATCAATCTTAAAATTAATTCCAAAATCTTCTTTTTCAATATCATCAATTTTTAATTCATAATTTTCAATTCTTAAATCAGCTCCTTGCCCAAAACCGTAATAAACAGTTTTAATTTTATCAGAGAGATCTCTTCCTGCTTGTCTTACAGATAAATCATCATAATTTAAAACAGCTAAACCATTCTTAGGCAAGGATTTTATTAATAAAGATTTTTCTTCAACCAGTTTCTCTTTTTCAGGAAAAAATTCTATATGACTTGGAAATTCGCCAATAGCCGTAAAAACTCCTATCTCAACGGGAATAAAACTCATTAGATATTTCATATCGCCAGGTTTGGAAACGCCCAATTCTAAAACTAATACTTCCGGATAATCTTTTTGATAAATAATTTTGATTAATGATATTGAAAATATTTTTATCCAACTAAATAATCCGCTAAATTTTGTCTGAGGCGAAATATACGAACCTAAAACAGTCAAAGGAACGCCTATTTCATTATTATAGTTTTTAATATTTCTTCTTGTTCTAAATTTGTCTTTTAGGACGCTGTAAATCGCCTCTTTAGCGCTTGTTTTTCCAACGCTTCCAGTTACTCCGATAATAAGAGGCCTATACCTCCAAATTGTAATTTTAGCTAATATTTTAAGTATATATTGTAATTTATCGCGCATAATTTTATTCTGGCAAAATTTCTAAATAATTAAATAAATATTCACTTATTCTTTTGAAAGTAGAACCGCAGGTGCTTGCCGCAAATCTTAATCCATGGGGTTTATCTAATTTAATTAACATAACAAATTCAGGATTAAACGCAGGAGCAAAACCAACAAAACTGTGTGTAACATCTTCAATATATCCTCCTTTTTCAAAATCAGGTATTTGAGCTGTTCCTGTCTTAGAAGCAATGCTATAATTTTCTACTTTAGCTAAAGAACCTGAACCATTTTCGGTAACGCTAACCATCATTTTTGTAAGCTCTTTAGCCGCTTCTGGAGAAATGACATTTTCTTTAATTTCCGGTTTTGTTATTTTTTCAGATCCATCATGATAAATTATTTTATCAACAATAAAGGGACGTATTAGCTTGCCTTCATTTGCAATTACTCCTATGGCAACAACTAATGATATCGGAGTAATGGCAATTCCTTGACCGAAAGAAATAGTAGCCAAATCAACTTCATATTTTGTAAAAGCATTCGCGATATTACCACTGACTTCTCCCGTTAAATCTATTCCTGTTAATTTATTAAAATTAAATTTCTTAAGATAATCCTGAAAAACTTCTCTTCCAACTTGTTTTTGAACAAAATATGCTCCCGTATTAAGAGATTTTTCAAGAACTTGCGTCATTGTTTGTTTGCCATAAGATTTTCCATCAACATTGCCAATGACATTACCTCCAACATTAAGCATTCCCTTGTCTTCATAAATAGTATCTGAATTAATTTTCCCTGTATCTAATCCTATTGCCACAGTAATTGGTTTAAATACAGAACCTGGTTCATAAAGTTTTTGAATTGAAGGATTTAGAAAAATATCAGCATTTTCTACTTTTCCATATTCATTAGGATTAAATGAAGGAAGATTAGCCATAGCAAGAATAGCTCCTGTCTTTGGATTCATTATAATAATACTCCCGCTTTCAGCGCTATAATCTTCAATTAACTTAGTCAATTCTTTTTCAACCTTAAATTGAATATTTTGATCAATTGTCAAAATTATTTCTGAACCATCTTTTGCCGGTTCAGAATTATGACTTAAAAAAGGAATTCCGTATCCATAAATATCTTTTTCTCCCTCTAAAACGCCCCTTTCACCTTTTAATTCATTTTCATAATATCCTTCCAAACCGTATTGGCCAATATTGCCATTTTCAGTCATGCCAACAAATCCGATTATATGACTAGCTAATTGATTTTTGGGATAATAACGCCATTCTCTTAAAGATGTTTCTAATCCTTGAATATTAAGATTTTTAATTTTACTAACCATCTCTGAATCAGCTTTGCTAACAAGGGGTTCATAAGGATCATCTTTTTTGTTTATTCTTTGAAGAATAACCTCTTTATCTAAATTAATTATAGATGATAATTCATCAGCTAATTTATTAATATCTAATTCATTTTTATCAGCTAATTCTTGAATTTTTTTAGGAACTATATATATTTCTTCAAAATCTTTGTTTGTTGCTAATGAACAATAAAAATCATCAGGACTCCGTTTGCTTACTGATAGATCTTTCATAAAAATTTCCCCTCTATGGGGGAAAAGAGTTTTATAGAATCCATGTTGTCCTTCAGCTGCTTCAATATACTTTTCGTATTGTAAAATTTGGAGAGAAAATAAACGGGCTATAACACCGCTACTTGCTATAAAAACAACAACTATTAAAAAAATAATTCGCCATTTTTTCATATTAACTACCTATTAACAGCAACTGCTTTTTCTTTGTCTAAATAGATTATATTATCTGCTTCAATCATTCCAAATGATTGAACAATTTCATCTAAATTAATTGGCGATTTTAATTGAGCAATTTCTATCGCTAAATTTCGATTTTCTTCTTCAAGATTATTAAGATGTTGACCGCTTTTCCTTATTTCATAACTATACCCGACTAAATCATTGACTTGAACTAAATGAAAAAAGACTAAGCAAAAAATTATTAAAACAAAAAAAGTATTTAGTATAATTAAACCGCGATTATAATCTGATTTATTAAATTTTTTTGATTTAGTATATGGGCTCATATTTTTTTAATTATTCTTAATTTAGCGCTTCGGCTTCTTAAATTTGAAATAATTTCATCTTCGCTGGGAATTATTGGTTTTTTTGTTAAAATTTCTAAATTTTCTTTTCTAAATTCATCTTTAAAAAAATGTTTAACAATTCTATCTTCTAAAGAGTGAAAAGAAATGACCGCCAATTTCCCTTTTGATTCTAAAACTGATAAAGCTTGTGGCAATGTTTGAATTAAATTATTTAATTCATCATTAACGGCTATTCGGATCGCCTGAAATATTTTTGTCGCAAAATGAATTTTGCTATGTTTATATTTATTTGGAACTGACCTTTCTATAATATCTCTTAACTGATTCGTTCTTTCTATTCTTTTAACCATTCTATTTCTACAAATTGACTTAGCAATAGATTTTGAATATCTTTCTTCTCCGTATTCTTTAAAAATTTTAATTAATTCATTTTCGGGCCATTTATTTATTATTTTTTCCGCTGTTAATTCTGTTTCTGAATTAAGACGCATATCTAATAATTCTTCTCCCTTGAATGAAAAACCGCGGTTGCTTTTATCAAAATGCCATGATGATAATCCCAGATCAATTAATATTCCCTTAATTTGATAGAACTTATTTTCTTTAACTATTTTTTCTAATTCTTTAAAATTTCCTTTTACTAATATCAATCTTTCATCTTTAATACTCTTTTTAGCCAAATTAATTATTCTTTCATCCTGATCAATTCCTAAAACTTTGCCATTTGGTTTAATTCTTTCCAAAATTTCTTTTGAATGTCCGCCAAAACCAAATGTGCAATCAATGAAATTTTCTCCGGGTTTAGGATCTAAATATTCTAAAATTTCTTTTAATAGAACTGGCTTATGCATATTACAATCCTAATTCTCCTAACTTAGAGGCCAAATCCCCAACTTTCTTTTCAGCTTGTTCCTTATAACTCTCCCATTTTTCTTCAGACCAAATTTCCAAACGATTATACAATCCAATAACTACCGCTTTTTTATTTAAGAAAGCATATTCTTTTAAATAATCAGGAATAAGAATTCTTCCTAATCTATCAAATTTTACAGCCATAGCTCCAGCCAACATTATTCTAGCAAAACTTCTCGCTTCAGTTTGACTTGCTGGAAGTTTTCCTAATTTATCAGCCATACTTTCCCATTCTTTTGATGAATAAAGAACTAGACAATTATCAATTCCTCGGGTAATTACTGCTCCTTGGATAAAAGAACGCCTAAATTTAACTGGAATTGCCAATCTTTTCTTAGTATCAATAATGTGTTTGTATTCTCCTATAAGCATAATGATTTATCCACAGTTTTGTATACTTATCCCCACTTCTATCCACATTTGTTTACCTTACATACATTTTATTTCATTCTAAATACCTTGTCAAACACTTAAAAACATTAAAATTTAATTAGTTTGGAAATAAAAAAATGGCTTATTATAGCCATTTTGTAAAAAATAAGGTTTTTTTATTCCACAGATTATCCCCAAATATTTGTTTTTATGATAAATATAGTAGAATTACTGATAATATTATAACAATAACCTGAAATATTGATCCTTTTAAAAAAGATACTCTTTTATAATAATGAATTTTATTATGAAATAGACAGAATGGTCTTAAAAACTTAATATTTACATTCCCATAAACCAATTGTAAAAAATCAGGCAAAAGAGCGCCTATTATTCCTGATATCACTATAATTTTCAAAGGCCAAGAGAGAGTTATAAGAATTATTAATCCAATAATTAAATCAATAGATATTTTTGCTATCTGACTAAATTTACTTATTTTAACAGAATCAAGATAATCCCAATGAGGTAAAGAATCAAGTAAATAATGACTAATTAATCCAAAACAAAAAGCCACCCAGACATTAGGAGAATGAGCGCCAATTGCCGCGCCAGCTAAAAGATGAGGAGTAATAACCATAATTATTGACTATGTCCGCCAGAGGCGGACGCTGATTTTTGTATTCAAAATAAATCTTTTGAACAAAAATCACGTGGGTAAGACAGGATTCGAACCTGTGACCCCTGCAATGTGAATGCAATGCTCTAACCGCTGAGCTACTTACCCAGTTTAAAACTTTAATTTATTAATCAGTTTTTCATGTGGCTTTTCTAAGACATCCCGAATAAATCTATCAAACATATCGTATCTGTATTTGAAATCTTGAGTAGATAAAACGACATAATCAATTTCTTTTCCTGTTTCCGCTTCCAAATCATTAAAGAAAATAGAAAGCTTTTGTTGTTTTATATTATCCCCGACTATTAAAAGATCAACTCTTGAATTTTCAAGGTTTACAAAAATACCAGAAAGAACAACTAAGTTTATTCTTCCTAAATCTTTTAGACGTTTTAAAATTTTATTTTTAGAAGCAGGACTTGATTTTAAGACCAAAGTTTTTAATTCGTTATAGAAATCAAAATCCTGATTAACAGAATATCTTTTCTTTTTATTCTTTAATCTGCTTTTAATAAAATCAATACTTTCTAATTTATTTACCTGACGCCTACAAACTGCTAAATCGCTTTTTATTTTCCTAGCTATTTCTGACAATTCAAAAGAATCATTAGGATTGCGCAAAAATAGCTTAAGCAATTTAACTTTAACCAATGAATCAAAAAGTTGTTCTAAAATTTCTTTTGACATAAAAATATTGTCACTAAGAAATAATTATTTTAACTCAACAATTGCTCCAGCTTCTTCCAGTTTTTTCTTAATTTCTTCAGCTTCTTCTTTTTTAACGCCTTCTTTAATTTGCTTAGGAGCACCATCAACTAAATCTTTAGCTTCTTTAAGACCTAATCCTGTTATTTCTTTTACAACTTTTATAACAGCGATTTTCTGTTCTCCAGCATTTTTAAGTTCTATATTAAAAGCGCTTTTTTCTTCCGCTGCCGCGCCAGCTTCGCTAGCTCCTCCAGCAACTGGAGCTGCTACCATAGGCATAGAACTAACACCGAATTTTTCTTCTAAAATTTTAACTAATTCGGCTAAATCTAAAACAGTCATTTCCTCTATTTGTTTAACTATATCTTTAAACTTAGAAGGAATCTTTATTTCTTTCTCTTCTTTTTTCTCTTCTTTTTTTATTTCTTCTGTCATATAATTTTAAAGCTAAAGCCCAAAAACTTGTTTTATTTTATTATATTCTTCTAATCCAATATTTCAAGCTTTATACTTCTGATTTTAAATTTTTTAATATATTTGTTAATTTTATTAAATTTCCATTAAAAACATACGCAAGATTTGATATTGGTGATAACATACTGCCAATTGCTTTGCTTAATAATTCTTGCCTTGAAGGTAATTTAGCTAAATTTTCAATAGATAAATTATCTAAATATTCTCCCTGAATAAAACCTGATAATATTTTAATTTCTTTATTGGTTTTTGAAAAATCATATAAGATTTTAGCTGGAAGAACTTCGTCATTATATCCTAAAACTAAAGCAACCTGACCTGGTAAATCTTTTGTTCCAACTCCTTTAAATCCTGATTTTTCTAAAGATAAACTAATTAATGTTTTTTTATTTGCCTGACAATCTATTTCTTGATCTCTTAAATTTCTGCGTAATTCCTGAAATTTATTAACCTTTAATCCTGAGTAATCAAAGAAAATAACGGCTTTTTGTTTTGATAATTTATCAGTTAAATCTTTTATAACTTCTTTTTTTTGTTCTTTTGAAATCATATAATTAAAAAATCTATGGAAACCATAGATAAAAAAGCAGACCGCCTCAATAGGATTTACGCTTATTGCCACCTACTATCTATGGCTAAATTTAATTAATTTAATATTAGTTTATTTACAAAAACTTGTCAACTTTAATTTAGATACTTAACTATATTTTCCTGATGTTCTTCAAAAGTCTCGCTAAAAACCGTCTCTCCATTCGGTTTTGAAAGAAAGAAATAATAATCTGTTGTAGTTGGATAAACTGCAGCTTTAATAGCTGAGATGCCAGGATTGCAAATTGGTCCCGGAGGAAGCCCTATATTCTCATATGTGTTATATGGAGAATTAACCTTCGTATCTTCAAAAGAATAAATCCATTTATCTTTTCCTAACGCATAAGCAACAGTAGCGCATGATTGCAATGGATAATTAATATTTAATCTTTTCCAAAATATCCCAGAAACAATTTGTCTATCCTCATAAGAAGAAACTTCTTTTTCTATTAAACTTGCCATAATAATAATTTCTTCAATTGTTTTTTCTTGTCTTTCTATCTCGCTTTTTAAATTATCTATTTTTTTGTT
>Ga0210057_1006365_pt1 | contig 14722 bp, 17 predicted proteins | sample CryGeyCG2114_010_2_FD_183968 | JGI IMG/M metagenome (GOLD analysis project Ga0210057, IMG submission 183968) | Groundwater microbial communities from aquifer - Crystal Geyser CG10_big_fil_rev_8/21/14_0.10 (SPAdes) (version 2) | ecosystem: Environmental > Aquatic > Deep subsurface > Groundwater ... | reverse complement strand
CCATTCAAATCAACCAATTCGAAACTTTCAACATTATTCATTTCATCGGTTTGTAAATCAATCTTCAAATCAATGCTTCCGGCGGTAAATGTATTTCCTGTTGAAGTTTCCGTGTCGCTGAAGTAGGCGGTCGTGGCGCCTATTACGACTGCCGCTGCGGCGGCGATAATTGATACGCTAATTAATATTTTTTTCATATAATGATTCTTGAGTAGCCAGTCTTGAGCAATCAGACAAATCTGACTACTGATTACTGACTACTGATTACTGATAATTTAATCGACTAATTTTTCTTTTTTCCGTGATTTCCCTCACGGCAGGGCCGACCTGATTTAAAACAAATTAAAAAGCCGAACTGGCATAAAACTGGCCAATTCGGCTTATTTGTTTGCAAAAATAATGACTTAGGGGGCTAATGGACATCTTGTTCTTTAATATAAAGCCGTCAATTTTTTAAGTCAAGATGAAAATGTAATATACAATAACTTTCAATTTTGTCAAATAAAAAATGTCCGATAGAATATTCTATCGGACAAGGAGTTCTTTTACTGTCTTAGAAATATAAGCCAGACTAAAATTAGAATCTTTTGGAATCACTTTATCAGCTCCGGCAGCCTTTGCCACTGGTTCCACTAACCTCATATCATCTCCGCTTATAAGAACTGTTTTTATTTTTGAGTCCCGCTGTTTTACCCATCTTATCACCTCTATACCATTCATTTTTGGCATTCTGAAATCGGTAATTATCAGATCAAAACCATTAAAATTTTTCTTGAGAAGCATCATCCCCTCTTGGCCGTCTTTTGCGATTTCAACTTCGTATCCTTCTCCTTGCAATAAAGTGCTTAAAATCTCACGCATACTTCCATTATCTTCAACCACCAAAATCTTTCTTTTCATTTATCTCGCCTCCTTTCTTGTTAAAATTAAAAGCGCCAGTATTGTGAATAAAATAATGACCAGAGCAATAAATCCGTCTGAATTTTTTCTGATTATACCAAATATACTGCCGATGCCAACCCAATCAGGAATTGTAAAAAGATAAATTTTCTGAATTTGAGAGATAAGAATTGACAAATCCGCTTCATCGTTAGCGTCGCCCTTGGTTATAATCTTTTCTCCTGAAACCAAAACTATCCTGTGGATAATACGTTCTCCTTCGTCTTCATAAGAAACAATCATCCCTTTTTTTAATTCTGATTTTCCGGGAACAAATTCCCGCAATAATATCAAATCATTTTGAATTAAAACCGGATTCATGCTTTTCCCTTTATAAATCCCGATTTTATAAGGACTAAAATAAAAAAGAAAGGCAAAATTAAAAATGCAAATCCAAACTAAAATTCTGGCTTTTTTCATTCGCCATCCCCCCCTTTTGTTGTCAAAGAATATCTAAATTAATTTTAGATTATTAAAATATTATTGCAAGCGTGTCCCTCGAGGTTTGTTCCCCGAGTTCCCCGAGGTTAAACCTCGGGGAAACTTAACCAATCATTAACAAACTCATTAAATTCTTTATTATTATCAAAATAACGCGGAAAATCTTGTTTGTTTAAAATAGAATCATTTTCCCTTTCGCCAATATAAAATGGATAACTAGACCAAAGATAATTTTTTAAAAATATTTTCGCCTTATCAATATCTTTAATTCCCTTTTCTTTCCAATCCGACTCTATTAATTTAATTGGATTTAAATGAATATAGGCAAAAAGATATTTTAAATATTCGTTTTTATCGACCAGATTTGCCTTAAACGTAGACTCAAACAAACTTCCTGTTCTTTTGTTTTTCTTATTAAAATACATAGTATAACCAGTAAATAATTTTTGCGTAAAACGAGATATTCCATTCTCTGTCTTATTTTTTACCAGCAAATGAACATGATTATTCATCAAACAATATGCTCCAATATCTACTAAAGTTTCTTTTCTTTCAATATTAAAAATTTCTCCAAAAGTTAAACCTTTGTCCAAAAGATTTCGTATGCTTACTGGACTGGTATTATTACAAAGATAGAGCAAAATAAGAAATCTTCGATAATCATTATCATTAATAAAAATTTCGCGTTTTTCAGTGCCACGATTATAGATGTGGAAATAACTTTTAGGCGCAAGTTGTATTTTTCTACCCATATCATCTAAATTGTAGCACAAAAATCCCCGAGGTTAAACCTCGGGGAAACTTAATTATATCAATTTGAGAATATCCTTATAGGTTATGGCCAGCATAAGAATAAGAAGTATGGCTAAGCCGATGCCATGAACAATGCTGCTAAAGCGAGGATTGATTGGCGAACCCTTGATTTTTTCTATCAATAGAAACAAAAGCCGGCCTCCGTCCAGAGCCGGAAAGGGAATAATATTAATGACAGCCAAGTTTATGGAAAGCAGGGCGATAAAACTCAAAAAATAAGCAAGGCCGAGTTTTGCCACCACGCCCGTGGCAGTCACTATCCCCACCGGGCCCATGACGCTCTCAAATCCCGCTGCGCCCTTCACAGCAGCAACAATAAAATAAAAAATTGACACAGCAATGGTAATAGTAAGCTGATGGGTCATTTTCAAGCCCTGCCAGATTGCCTGATAAAAAGGAAGTCTGACAATACCCACTTCATCCATGGCAATGCCGATGGCTCCCTGGCCTTCCGGCGGATTAATTCTGGGAATTAATCGGACAGAAGAAACCTCCTCTCCTCTTTTACATTTTAATTCTATTTCTTTTCCCCTGTTTTCATTAATGAATTTCTGGGCATCTGCAATTTTTGAAAAGCCGAGGAGTTCATCTCCGGATTTTAAGCCGGCTTGAGCCGCGGGAGAATTTGGAACTGTTTCCACAATAATAATTTTAATATCTTTAATCTCAGTATTTGCGGGAGCGGAAGCAATGCTAGTGGGCAGGCCTGTTAAAAGTCCCAGAGAAAGCAAGAACCAGGCCAAGAGCAAATTGAAAAAAACGCCAGCACCAATCACAGCGGCCCGGATGCCGTGGGATTTTGAGGAAAAACTTCGGGAGTCCTCTTGCTTGCCCTGAACTTGTTGAAGGGTCTCCCCTTCCTCGCCGTGAATTTTCACAAAGCCGCCAAAGGGAATGAGATTAAAAGAATAGATGGTCTCTCCTTTCTTAAATTTGAAAAGCCGGGGCGGAAAGCCGAAGCCGAATTCATCAACCCTGATTCCGCTTTTTTTGGCAACAATAAAATGCCCAAATTCATGGGACAAAATCAGAATGGCTAGAACAATGATAAATAATAAAATGGACATTTTCGTAACGAGTAACGAGTAACGAGTAACGAGTAAATTTATTACACGTTACGGGTTACGCGTTACGCGTCCCTATTGTTTAATTTCTTTTTCTTTTCTTTTCGCTGTTTCCTCCAACTCTTTCATTGCCTCATCTATGATTTTCTGCAAGTCATCTTTGAAGCGGAATTTGTCGTCCTCGGAAATTTCTCCCTTTCTTTCTTTTTCCTGAATATCTTTCCAAATCCCATCTCTTTCCTGGCGAAGAGCAATTTTTGCTTCTTCCAATTTTTCACTCAAAATTTTTATTAGCGCTTTTCTCCGTTCTTCTGAAAGTTCTGGCAGAACGAGGCGGATGGACTGCTTGTCAACAATGGGCTGGCTGCCCAAAGAAGAATTTGCAAGGCTGCTCTCAATATTTTTAATGATAGAAATGTCCCAGGGAGTGATGCGGAGCGTCCGCGCATCTTCAATATTTATAGAGGCCGCGTGTTTCAAAGGCATTTTTGCGCCATAGGAATCAACCATTATGTTTTCAATAAGGGCCGGAGTCGCCCGTCCAGTGCGCAAAGAGGAAATTTCATCCTGAAACTTTTTTTTAACATCCCTCCCTCCGTTTTTTATTTTTGAAAAGTCGTAATTCATAATTCTATAATTCAATGATAATATAATGATAACATATAGATTTCAAAGAGAAAAACCCTTTGTTTCTTTTGAGAAAAATAAAAGAAAAAAGGGTTAATAGAAGAAGTCGTAGTCAAGACAATTAGCGTCAAGATGAAGGTAGGCCTGAATAAAAGAACAGTTTAGGCAGTTAGAAACACAATGGATGCACTCGGGGCAAAATTCCGTTCCGTTTGATAATGTTTTAACAGTTACTTCTTTTCTCCTGCATTCACAAAAAAAAGTTCTTCCATCTTTTATTCCACTCATCACTTATACCTCCTTTTGTTTCTAATTATTAGAATACGACATCCTAATGGACAATCAAGATTAAAAATATTAAGCTGTGGATAATTTTTCGTATTCATCGGTCAAGCCAATTGCGGCAAAGTTAAGGCAAGATGCTCCAAAACCATTTTTAGCGAACCGCCTTTTTGAAAAAGAAAATCCCGGCATTTCTGAATTTGCTCCAAATGCTCGGAAAATCGGGTTTCCGTAGGATTCCCCGTTATGTCAGTCCTTAAGGAAACCGATTTTTCGAGCATTATTTCAAGCTCGTTCACAAATTCAATTGCCTTTTCTTTGTCTTTATCTTTGATGATATTTTGAATCATATCCAGCCGTTTGGCGGGCAAATCCCTGAGAAATTTTTCATAAAATTTTTTCTTTTCTTCATTAATAATTTCTTGACTCATTCCGCTGTCAATAACGGTCAATCTTGAACGAAGAGTGGGGAGAACATCTTCTAAAGAAGGAACAATCACAAAAAAATGGGTTCCTTCGTATGGCTCTTCAAAGGTTTTCAAAAGGGCGTTGGCGGATTCAAGACTGAATGAAAAAATTTCTACAACAAAGACCTTGCTGTTTCCAAAAAGAGGCCTCAGAGAAGCCTTCCGGCGAAGCTCTTGGCTATCTTTGACGCTGAATAACTCAAATTGCTGATAAAAAAAATCCGGATGCGCGCTTAACCGACTTACGATGTCGTTTGCAGACAAAATCACCTTCGCGGCTTCAAAAGCCATTTCCCGCGATATCGCGGGATCTCCTGCCAGCAAATATCCATGATGAAAATTCTTGCTCTCAATATGAATTTTTAGAAGATTGTTCATCTTTTTGCAATTATACTTTTTTTATAGACATCCAAATGCTCTAGGGCCACCCCCGTGCCCTTGGCCACGCAGAACAGAGCGTCTTCAGCCACTTTGGCCTTGACGCCTGTTGAGCGAAAAACCAATTCATCAATGTTACGTAAAAGAGAGATGCCGCCGGTCATGGTGATGCCATTGTCAATAATATCAGAGGCAAGTTCGGGCGGGGTTTCCTGCAAAACATTTTTAATCACTCTCATCATTTCCCTCAATTCTGAATCAATTGCCTTAACGATTTCATTGGTAATAATTTCCGTGCTTCTCGGCAGGCCGGTGAGAAAATCCCGGCCCTTGATTTTATAAGTCATCTCCTTTTCCACCGGCACGGCCGAGCCGATCTGAATTTTAATGTCTTCAGCCGTTTTGTCGCCGATGGCAAGATTGAAATTCTTTTTGATGTAATCCGCAATGGCCTGATCAACCCTGTCGCCGGCGCATTTGACCGAGGCCGAAGCGACAATGCCACCCAAAGAAATCACGGCCACATCAGTGGTCCCTCCGCCAATATCAACAATCATATGGCCGGACGGCTCCTGAATGGGGATGCCCGCGCCGATGGCGGCCAAAACTGGTTCTTTCACAACATAGGCGGACTTTGCCCCGGCCTTAATGGCCGCTTCAACTACCGCCCTTCGTTCTGTGGAAGTCACTCCGGCCGGCACAGAAACCATTACCTCCGGCTTGAAAGGATTCCACTTGCCGAGGGCCTTGGAAATAAAATAACGCAGCATCGCCTCTGTCACCTTATAATCGGCAATCACTCCGTCCTTCATTGGACGGTAGGCCATGATGCTGTCGGGAGTTTTTCCAACCATCACCTTTGCCTCATTGCCCACTGCCAAAACCTTATTTTCCGGCAAAGAGACGGCAACTACCGAAGGTTCATTTAAAACAACGCCTTGGCCGGGAATAAAAACCAGCGTGTTTGCTGTTCCCAAATCAATTCCTAATTTTCTTATAAATAACATAATGCTAAATTTCGTAGTACTCTATATCGCATGCTATTTTTGCTCCTAATTTTTTTAATCTTCCGCATAAGTCCTCGTAGCCCCTTTCAATGGCGTAAGTATTTTTAAGCACTGATTTTCCTTTGGCGGCCAGCATTGCCACAAGGATGATTGCCGAGGGCCTGAGAGCCGGAGGCGATATAATCTCCGCTCCGGCCAAAGGGGTCGGCCCCTCTATAAAAACCCGGTGCGGGTCCGCTAAGTTTATTTTTGCGCCCAAACGATTCAATTCAGTATAATAAATCGCCCTGTTCTCATAAACCCAGTCGTGAATCAATGTCTCGCCTTTTGCCTGAGTGGCAATGGGCACAAAAAACGGGAGGTTGTCTATGTTTAAGCCTGGGAAGGGCCGGCCGTAAAGTTTTTCCACGGGCGCAGATAAATCAGAGGGAAAAGTTTTAATATCTGCCAGTTTTCCAAAGCCATTTTTTGTTTTGTATTTCTTTAATATTTTAAACTGAAATCCCATTTTTTTCAACTTCTCCAGTTCAAGCTCAAGAAATTCTATGGGGCATCTTTTAATAATGATGGATGATTTTGTCGCTATTGCCGCGGAAATAAAAAGCATTGCCTCAATCGGATCTTCTGTTAAATAATAATCAATTTCTTGCGCGATTTTTTGTTTCCCGTGAATAGTTAGGGTTGTAGTACCAATCCCCTCAATCTTCATCCCAAACTTTTGTAACAAATAACACAGGTCTTGAACCTGATAATTTGCCGAGGCGAATTTTATGACGGTCTTGCCGGGAATCAAACACGCTGCCATAATGGTGTTTTCTGTGGCGGTGTCGCCTGATTCATACATTATTAATTCTTGCGGAGAACGCAGTTTTGAAGAATCAACTATCAGCTTATCTTCTGTTTTTTTAATTTTTATTCCGAATTCTTCAAGCGCGTAGACGTGCGGCATTATCGTTCTTCTCCCCAATTTGCATCCTCCGCACGAAGGTAGAGAAAATTTTTTAAATTTGTGAATTAAGGGGCCGAGAAAAAGAATGATGCTTCTGGTTTTTCCAGCTGCCTCAATGTTTATCTTTTCCAGATTTAATTTTTTAGGGGGAATTATTTCCAATTCATGTTTTGTCCGCCAGCTAGCGGATACTCCTATGCTTTCCAAGACCTCAATAATGCGAAAAACCTCCTCAATTCTCGGCAGGTTTTTTATCGTCGTCTTCCTCTCATTGACTAAAGAAGCAATCAAAATAGCCACGGCCGAATTTTTAGAAGCATTAACCTTCACCTCGCCCCTCAACTTCCTCCCCCCATGCACAACATAACCGTTCATGAGTCCATTATTTACTTTTCCCTTATTTTTTGCAAATATAAAGGATAATGACTCTCAAAAAAAGAAGAATAATTTTAGTTGTTTGTGTTTTGCTGTTTCTGCTGGCGGCGACCTTTGTTTTACTTTACACCAACGGCTACCGCTGGGATTCTAAATTGCAATTATACAAAACCGGCGGGCTTTATGTTTCCTCCCCTCTTCCAAACTCCCAAATTTTTGTGAACAAGAAACTGGAAAAAGAAACGAATATTCTGCAAAGCGGCTTGTTTCTGCAAGGTTTAAAACCGGGCAAATACTCAATTTTAATTGCCAAAGAAGGATATTGGCCTTGGTCAAAAAATCTCCAAATCAAAGCCCAGTTTGTAACCGAAGCCAGAGCAATGCTGATACCGAAAGAGCCAAAAGGCACGATTCTTTTGCGAGAAAATTATTCGCCCTTGGAGGTTTCTAAATACGAGGAAATCCTGAAAATTTTAAAGGACCTTCGCCAACCCCTTAAAAAAAGAGCCACCGCAGAAGAAAAAGAAGCGCGTTATAGCCGACTAATGTCAAATGGAAAAGAAAAATTATGGTGGAATCCCCAAGAAAATAAATTATGGGCGAACTGGCTGGTTGACTCCGCCTCTCTGCCCTATTATTTCTGCGACGACACTTCGTGCAAAGAAATAATTCTTGTCCTTGAATCCAAATTCCAAATTAAAAACGCTGATTTTCATCCTAAGAGAAAAGATATTGTAATAGCGGCGATTCAAAATGGCGTCTATGCCATTGAGATTGATGGAAGGGGCGGCCGACTTCTCCAGCCGATTTACAAAGGGAAAGATCCGATTTTTACAACTTATAAAAACGACAACTCAATCTATATCCTTGATGAAGATAATCTTATAGAAATAAAATTGGAATAAAATGAAAATAGTTAATGTTATTCCGATTGCCAAAGGGATTTCCCAAGAAAATCTTTCCTATTTCACCAGTAAAAATATCAATCCCGGTGCTCTCGTAACCGTGCCCCTGCGTAAAAAAAACGTGCCTGCCATCGTTTCCTCTGTTCATGAAATTAAACACCTTAAAGCCAGTTTGAAAAAAACCCAATTTGCCCTCAAGTCAATTAAATTAATTAAATCGTCCGGATTTTTGACGCCGGAATTTATTGAGTCCTGCCGGAAAATTGCAAAATTTTTTGTCTCTTCTCTCGGAGGAGTTATTAAAGACCTTGTTCCTCAAGCAATTTTGGAAAATTGCACCGACATCGGCAACGGCTATGCGATAGCCAATGGCTATCGTATAGCCAATAAAGCCAATGGACACCATGAAATTACTCTTATTCAAGGCCATCAAAAAGAGCGTTTCCAGCATTATAAAAGCATCATCAGGGAAGAATTCGCAAAAAATAATTCAGTTTTTTTCTGCCTGCCAACCACTGCCGAAATAGATGAATTGTCAAAAGAGATTCAAAGAGGTATTGAAAAATACAGCATAATCCTCCATAGTAAAATCTCCAAGAAAAAAATAAGGGAACTTTGGAAAAAGGCAGTCCAGGAAAAACACCCTATCCTTATTATTGCCACAAAATTATTTTTATCGTTGTCAAGAAAAGACATCGGCGCTATTATTCTTGATTGCGAAAATTCTTCTTTTTACAAACTGCAGAAACGGCCGTATCTTGACGTAAGAAAAGTTGCGGAAATACTAAGCCAAACTATGAAAATCCGGCTCGTTGTCGGCGATTCTTTAATAAGAACCGAAACTTTTTACCGGGAGGGGGGCGGAGCAAATCCACCACCGGCCCGCATGCTTTCCGAGGCAGAGCAGATAATTATTGACTCCAAACAAGGACGGAGTCAGGCAGGCTGGCAAAAACCAAAAACTTTCTCAGCCATCACTCCCCAGCTCCAAAAAATTCTCCAAGAGGCCCATGAAAACAACGAAAGAATTATTTTGTTTATCAATCGGCGCGGCCATAGTCCCACTACTGTCTGTCAGGATTGTCTTCGCGCTATTTTATGCGACAAGTGCGCGGCGCCCTTGGTGTTGCACAAAAATAATAATGGGGATAGCGCGTGGGTTTGCCACAAGTGCCTTTCGGAAACAAAAAATCCGGAGCAATGCCCGTATTGCAAAAGCTGGCGTCTGGAAACATTGGGCATTGGAATCCAAAAAGTGGCCGATGCAATAATAAGACTTTTCCCAAAATTCAAACTATTCCGAATAGATAGTGATATTCTTAAAAATACGAAGGAGGGTAAAGAAATAATCAATGCTTTTTTAACTACTCCCGCATCGGTTTTAATTGGAACAGAAATTCTATTCTCTTACCTCAATCAGCCCGTGGAAAGAGTGGCGGTAATTTCTATAGATGCTCTTTTTACTGTGCCTGATTTTAGAATCAATGAAAAAATTTTTTATCTTCTCTTAAAACTGAGGTCTTTGGCTAAAAAAACTTTTTTAATCCAGAGTCGTCTCGGCGAAGAAGATCTTTTTAACGATGCGGCGAAAGGTAATCTTTCCGGATTCTATAAAAGAGAAATTGAGAACAGAAAACAATTTCAGTATCCGCCATTCAAGTTGTTGATAAAAATTACCCGCGAAGGAAAGCATAAAATGCAGGTTAAAAAAGAGGTTGAGGCCCTGGAAAAACAACTGGAGGAATGGCATCCTTTCAGCTACCCGGCCTTTATCCCAAAAGTAAAAAATATTTACATTTGGCACATTCTCCTAAAAATAGACCCGGACACTTGGCCCGACAAGCAGGAAAAACTCCTTCAAATTCTTTCCTCTCTTCCTTTGGCCTGGAAAGTAAATATTAACCCAGAATCTTTGTTATAATAAAAAATATGAAGGTTATTCAAATTTATCCCGACCGAAGCGTCGGGGAAGATAATAAAATTTTAAGGCAGAAGGCCAAGGAGGTGGTGCAGAAAGAAATCGGAAGCAGGAAGATAAAAGATATTTTAAGGCAGATGGAGAAAATACTGGCTGAAAGCAAGGAAGGGGTGGCTTTGGCCGCTCCCCAGATCGGCGAACCATTACAGATTTTTATCGTAAAAAAAGCGATTTCACCGCCGCTTGGCGGTGGAATCGCCAAACCCGGTTTAATGGTTTTTATCAATCCTAAAATTAAAAAAATTTCCAAGAAAAAACAAATCGTTCCTGAAGGATGTTTGAGTGTGGGGAACGTTTACGGCGCCATTAAGCGGGCGGAAAAATTGACTGTGGAGGCGTATGATGAAAAAGGAAAAAAATTCACCCGCGGCGCTTCAGGATTATTGGCCCAAATCATCCAGCACGAAATAGACCATCTAAACGGCATTTTATTTATAGACAAAGCGATAACCTTGCAACGGGTAACGAGTAACGCGGAACGAGTAATATGAATGACAAATTAAAATTTTTATTCTTCGGCACTGGAGATTTTGCGGTAAAAATTTTGGATATTTTGCATCAGAATAATTTAATTCCAGAATTGATTATCACCACTCCAGACAAGCCAAAAGGCAGGAATCTGAAATTACAACCGCCGCCAGTGAAATTATGGGCAGAAAAAAATAATATTCCTTATACTACTGATTACTCACGACTGACTACTGACTATAATCTATTCATCATCGCTGATTATGGGAAAATTATTCCCAAAAAAATTTTAGATATTCCAAAATATGGAGCACTGAACATCCATCCTTCTCTTTTGCCCAAATTCCGCGGTCCTTCGCCCATCCAATCCTTTATTTTAAGCGGGGAAAAAGAAACGGGTGTGACAATAATTCTGATGGATGAACAAGTAGATCACGGGCCAATTGTTGCAATCTCAAGTCTCAAACCCCAAATCTCAAATCTTTATTATAAAGAACTTGAAGAAAAATTGGCAGAATTAGGAGGCGAACTGCTTATAAAAATTATTCCAGATTGGATTGACGGAAAAATTAAATTACAAGAGCAAAAGCATTCTCAAGCGACTTTTACTGAAAAAATCGCAAAAGAGGACGGCTTGATAAATGCCGGCGATTTGCCGGAAATTATAGAAAGAAAAGTTCGCGCCTTCACTCCTTGGCCCGGCGCTTATTCTTTTGCAGACGATAAAAGAATTATTATTACGGAGACAGAATTAAAAAACGGCAAACTTGCCATAAAAAGAATTAAGCCCGAGGGAAAAAACGAGATGAGTTTTGAAGATTTTTTACGAGGCCACCCTTATTTTTCCACAAAGGGCACAAAGGCGAATCCGGGAAAAACATCGCCTTCAAATTGATTCTTGCTCTTTTTAATAACCAAATAAATACTGTCTTTGACCGGCACAATCATCCTTCCCCCGATTTTCAGCTGTTCTTTCCAGGCCAAGGGGATTTCCTGGGAGGAGGCGGCGGAAACAATTCTGTCAAAAGGCGCTTCTTCCGGCAACCCATTAAGGGCGTTCAGGCAATAAAAATTGGCAATTTTTTTCTGGACAAAATTATATCTGGAGACATTTTTTCTTCCTAAAACCTCCAGTTCGGGGATAAGTTCTAAGGCAAAAACCCGGCCTTCATCCCCTACTATATAAGAAAGGAGCGCTGTCTGCCAGCCGGACCCTGAACCGATTTCCAAAATTTTATTTCCCGGCTCCGGCTGAAGAAACTCTAGCATAAAAGCCACGGTCAAGGGCTGAGAAATGGTCTGACCATGGCCAATGGGAAGAGGTGCGTTAACATAGGCTTCGTCTTTGTATTCCTCCGGCACAAAATCTTTTCTGTCTATTTTTTGGAAAGCGTCAATGATGGCCGGTGTTTTTAAATAACCGGAACTAATCAAATCTTTTACCAATTGTTTCATAAACAATTTTTTTAAATAATCGCGCGCCTCTTTTGACGAACGATTTTCTTTTTTCTTTAGATTGAATTAAAACTCTTTTTATTTTTTCGCTAGCTTCGTCAATGGCCGCATATAAATCCTGGCTTTCTGTTTCAACGCGAAGATCGCTTCTGTAATCCGGGTGCTTCAACTGAATTTCTGCTCTAAAAATATTTCCCTCCCGATGATGTTTTGTAATTTTTCCAATTTCAACAAAACCAGATATTTCCGGCTTGCCCGGATCAATAAACTTATCGAGCCCCTTTAATCTTTTCTCTGTGTAATTTTTCAGGTTGGGAGTCAATTCCATGTTTGTCGCCCTAATGTTTATCTGCATATAATAAATTATATCATGCTTAGATATTTATTTGTACATCTCTGCCATTCTTTTGCTTCCTCGCCTTTTTTAAAAACCGCCATTGCCCAAGCTGTTGACCAGGCAGGATCAAAGGCCTGTTCGTCGCTTATTTCAGGATGACCGCATTCATTTATCTGCCAAATGCCCCGTGAGCGCATCGGCTTTTTTGTGCTTGCGCAAGTCAAATTACCATCGCCTACTGCCTGATGGTCTAATTGCGACTCGCATCGCGCTATATAAATTATTTTTTCTTCGTTTAAATTATTTATGCGAGCCCTCTCCCGTATCATTTCTTCCAGTGTCAATTCCGGCTCTATATGTGTCGTTGTTGGCTGAACCGGCATTAATGCAGCATTAACCGCCATAATCACAGCCAAGAGCGAGTTTTGCAGAAAAATATTAATAAGCTAATTAAAAAGCCCTCAAAAAGGCCTTATTCAAGGTTAGCATAATCAATCTTCTTTGTCAACTAAAATCATTTTAATGCTTCCCAGATGGCAGAATCTGCGCCGCCGTCAATTTTAAAAATTGCTATTCCAGCCACCCCCAGCTTTTTTGCCAGAGCGATTTTGTCCTGGATTGCCTTGGCGTCGCTCCACCAAAGAATATGAAAAGGCGCGTTTGCAGAAGTGGAAGTCGCTGTTTGATAAAATGTCGTTGTTGCAAGAAGGTCATTATTGGAAAGCGCGGTATCTGTCGTAACTGACGCAAGAATATTAGAAGAAGACGCCGCCATGGCGTCCGTAAAAACAAAACTTTGCTCGCCGGCGCTGTTGCGTTGCGGCGCGATGTTCAGTTGCTGCGCAAGGTCCAGCGCGTACTTCGGATTAAAGGCCCACAAAAGATCATACCGATACCCGTCTTCGGAAAGCGGAGTTACTTCATATTCATAACCGTAGGTTGGTACGCCGATGACAATTTTCTTTTTTGCAATAGTTTTTTCCGCCAGTTTTATCACCTTCTCCACCCATTTCGGGTCCGCCACTGGCACATAGGGACCCTCTGCCGCCTCATTTAATCTTAGGTCTATTGATCCCTGGTCATATGCCATAATGCGCACCCTGTCGCAATATTTGTTAATGGCCGCGTAATCGTTGGCGTATTGAATATCCTTGGGAATGGTGTCGTAGCGAGAATCAAGAGGAGTGCGCGCCTCAATGGTGCACATCACCCACTTCTTGCCCATGCGCTGATAAAGTCCCTTGAGAAAAGTGGAAAAATAATTTTTCGTCTCGGCTAATTTTCCTTCAAAATCAAGATCAATGCCGTCAAAACCTTTTTCTTTGACAAGGTTTGTGATTTCATCCTCAAGGGCTATCCGCGTTTTGGTGTTGCTAAGAATTTTGTGTATTGCCGCGCCATTGCTTCCCATCACTGTGGGAATGACCCGCACCTTTTTGCTTTTTGCCGCGGAAATAAGCGATGGCCACGGCTCTTCATCAATCTTCATGGCGTCAAACAATGTTCCGTCCCCTTTCATTGTATAACCAAAGGGATTTATTTCCTTAAAACTATCAAGATGCAAAAGCACCTCCTGGGTGCCGGTGGCCGCTCTCCAATAAGGAATCCAGCCGGATATTTCCAGGGGAATTGATTCCATTAATTCCTTAAATTTTGTTCGCGAGATTGCGCCAAAGTATCCTGAAGCCGGAGAAATTCCCTGAGCGGTCTGCCACTTAATCACCGCCCTTTTCGTCAGGCCAGCGTAAGAAGATGTTTCCTTCCCGGGAGAACCGGGACCGGTGGAGACAATGACAAATCCAGCCGCATTAAGATATTTTTGCAGACAGAGCACATCATTGCCCTTGCTCCCCAAGTAAAGGTTTCTGGTAAAACTGCAGGCAGTCGCCGCCTGGGCATGGGAATAAAAAAATGCATTTAAGACAAAAACTATTATTAAAAAGGTTATGAGGGAATTGTTATTCATAGGTATATTTTATAATATTTTTATTTTAAAAACAAAAAAGCCGGGGGGCTTGATTTTTTTGACAGAATCATATATCATCTTTTTAGATCTCAGGAAAGGAGGTGATCTTTTGAAAAGAGGCCGTCATCACAGGCTGTTTTTATTCGGCCGAATGAAGATGGGCTGCTGCAAAGATTGCGGCGCCTGATTTTGCCCGGCAGATAACTTGAGAGTTCCCCTCCACTTTTCCCCCTTCCAACCAAACCACTTTTTCTCTCAAGCCCTGCCGGGC
>Ga0210057_1006364_pt1 | contig 14723 bp, 11 predicted proteins | sample CryGeyCG2114_010_2_FD_183968 | JGI IMG/M metagenome (GOLD analysis project Ga0210057, IMG submission 183968) | Groundwater microbial communities from aquifer - Crystal Geyser CG10_big_fil_rev_8/21/14_0.10 (SPAdes) (version 2) | ecosystem: Environmental > Aquatic > Deep subsurface > Groundwater ... | reverse complement strand
TATAATATACTCATAAAGGATCACCATAAGTAGGAGGCACAACCTCCTATTTATGCCTTTATAAATCATTTCTACAGAGCCGGAGATTTTAGAGATTTTTACAACAATTCTCCGACTAAATGAAATGTTTTAGCACCAATTATTTTTGCCTGAACTGTTTTTCCTAAAAGAATTTTTTTTTCAAAAACTATTTGCTTGTAAAAAGAATTTCTTCCAATGCATTGATTGGGTTTTTTTCCTTTTTCATCAATCAAAACCTTGCAGGTTTTTCCAATCCATTTATTGTTGTTTTCCAAAGAAATTTTTTTGAATAACTTAGTTAATTCTCTTGACCTGCTTTTAATTTCACTTCCAGTTAACTGAGGCATTTTAGAAGCCAAAGTAAAAGGGCGGGATTGAAAACGAGACATGTTTAACATTTCTGGTTTAGTTTGTTTAACTAAATCAAGGGAATCCTGAAACTGTTTTGCTGTTTCTCCGGGAAAACCAACAATAATATCAGTTGCAACAGTGAAACCAGGAATTTCTTTTTTAAAAGCCTTAACAATTTTTTTGTAATCAGAAACAGTATAACGTCTGTTCATTTTTTTGAGAATTTCATTGTTTCCTGACTGAACCGGAATATGCAGGAACTTAAATACTTTATTGTTTTTGAATGCCTTAATTAATTCCGGAAGAGATTCAAGAACATAAGTCGGGTTAGTCATTCCAATTCTAATAAAAAAATCTCCTTCAATCAGACAGACTTTGTTTATTAATTCAGCTAATTTGTTTTTTCCTTGTTCTGTTCCAAAAGCACCATTATCCTGAGAAGTAATCCAGATTTCCCTGCAGCCATCTTTTAAAGCAGTTTTAACTTCTTCCAGAATCTGTTTTTCCGGAAAAGAAATCAAAGAGCCTTTGATTAGTTTAGTTGAACAGTAAGTGCAGAAGTCATTGCAGCCGGAAAGAATCGGAACAATTCCAATGAATTTATTAATTCTTTTTTTAGGGTAATTTAACTTGATTTTTTTTTCAAAAGAAGTGAAATCTTTTGAAGTAATTAATGCGTTTTTGATTTGGTCAATGTTATGAGTATTAACTATCAGAATTTTTTCATTAATTGATTTGATTTTTTTGATTATTTCTTTTGGAACACAGCCGGCAACAACAATCGTTTTTTCTGGAAACTCTTTAAGCAGTTTTTTGACTGAATTAATGCAGTGATTAACTGAAGGGCCTTTAACTGAACACATATTAAATATTATGATGTCAGCTGAACTAAATTCAATTGATTCTTCAGCTGAATAGCCTTCTTTAACCAGAATACCAGCCATTGCCTCTGATTCAGAGAAATTATTGCTGCACCCATAAGTCTTGAAGACAACCTTTTGCATTAAAAAACGTTCTCAAAAACAATTTTTATAGAGGTGCTTTTTTATGAGTGAAAAAAAAATAACTAAAGAAACAAATATTGCTGAAATGGTTGGAAGCCATCCTGAAACTGCTTTAATTTTATTTGAAAAAGGAATTCACTGCATTGGCTGTCATGCTGCCCAGTTTGAGAATTTAGGGCAAGGATTACAGGCACATGGATTAGGTGAAGAAGAAATAAAAAAAGTATTAAAAGAATTAAATAAAAAAATTGAAGAAACACAGACAGACAAAAAAAAGGAAGAAAAATAATGGAACAAAAAAAGTCTGCTTTGACCGCCATAAAGCATGCAAATTTATGGAAAATTGTACTTTATTTGACTTTAATTTTAGCAGTGAGCAGAATATTTTTTAGTTTCTTTGAAGGAGAATTTAACACAGAATTCTTGACAGAAAATGCTGGAAGAATTTTTGGCGCTTTTGTAGTCATAGTTTTGCTTAAATATGCTCCCTGGTTTTCTTTTACAACAGAAAGAGAAAGACTTGCTGGTTTAACTGATTCTGTAGTGAAAAGAGTTTATTGGATGATTATAACAGGTTATATTTTATTTGTTTTAACTTTTGTACTGATGATTTTACTTCCATCTAATTCTTTTATGTTATCTATAGGCACAATTATCTTAAGCAATATTTTGATTAATTCAGCAATTTTTTATTTCTGGTATAAAACCAAAAGCAAATTTTTTGTAATTGTAGGGGGGATAGCTGCAATTTTCTTTTTGATTTTATTTTTAGGGCAATTTATAACAAAATCAATGCAAGAAGCAGGAGCAATAATGGTATCAATAGCCGGGTCAATACTTTTGTTTGGGTTTTGGATAGGCGGATTGGTTTACAGCATTTACTTAATATTCAAATACATTTCTCAGCATATACAAAAAGGAGTGTGATTTTTTGGAAGTAAAAAAAGTTTTTTTGGTTTCTCCCAGAGGGTTTTGTGCTGGAGTAAAAAGAGCAGTTGAAGTAGTAGAAGATTGTTTGAAATTATTTGGCAGTCCGGTTTATGTAAAACATGAGATAGTCCACAACAAAAGAGTAGTAGAGGATTTAGAAAAAAAAGGGGCAATAACAATTGAAGACTTAAATGAAGTACCGGAAAATTCAGTAGTGGTTTTTTCTGCGCATGGTTCTCCTCCAAAACATTATGAGTTAGCAAAAAAAAGGAATTTGAAAATAATTGATGCAACCTGCCCTTTGGTAACAAAAGTTCATTTAGAAGTCAAAAACTTTGCTAAAGAAGGATTCAAAATAATTTATATTTGTCATAAAAATCATACTGAAGCACAAGGGGTAATAGCTGAGTTGAAAGAAGGAATTTATCCGGTTGAAACTCCTGAAGATGTTCAAGCATTAGATATTGGTCAACCGGAAAAACTAGTGTTTTTGTCTCAGACAACTTTAAGTGTGGATGAAACAAAAAAAATAATTGAAGCAATCAAAAAAAAGTTTCCTTTTATTGTTGATCCCCCAAAAGAAGATATTTGTTATGCAACAACAAACAGGCAGAAAGCAATAAAAGAATTAGTTCAAAAAGTTGACTTGGTTTTGGTTGTTGGTTCAAAAACTTCCTCTAATTCTTTAAGATTAAAAGAAACAGCAATTGCTGAAGGAAAAAAAGCTTTTTTGGTTGACAGAGTAGAAGAACTGCAGGAAAAATGGTTTGATAAAGTGAAAACTGTCGGAATAAGTGCTGGCGCTAGTTCTCCTGAAAAAGTTGTGGAAGAAATAGTTGATTTTTTTGTTGAAAAAGGAGCAAAAAAAGAACAGTTATTAATTTTAGAAGAAAAAATGCGGTTTGTCGAACCATTTGATTTAACTAAAATGAAAAAAGAGAAAAAATAAAGAATAAAAAATTCTTTATTCTCTTTTAGCTAAAACGTTGTCAAACATTAACAAGCCTTGTTTTGAATCCTTAATCATTTTAAGTTTTTCAACAATTTTTAATGCAGTATCTTCTTCTTCAACTTGTTCTTTGATAAACCATTGAATGAATACTTCTGTCGGATAATCTTTTTCTGTTTTTGATAACTCAAAAATTTTGTTTATCTGAGAAGTAACAAGTTTTTCATGAGCCAAAGCATTTTCAAATGCATCCAAAGGAGACTTCCAGTTAGTTTCAGGAGCTTTAACCGCAGTTAAAATCATTCTTCCATTTCTTTCCTGAACAAAATCAAATAATTTCATTGCATGAACCATTTCTTCTCCTGCCTGTTTTTTCATCCAATGAGAAAATCCTTCAAAATTCAATGAATCAAAAAAGGCTGCCATTGACAAATACAAATAAGAAGAATAGTATTCGTTGTTAAACTGCCTGTTTAAGATATCTTCAATTTTTTTATTCATTTAATTACACCTCAAATTTTTTTTATTGATTTAATTTAAATCTTATTCTGCTTCAGAATTTACTCCTGTTTTTTATTGATTTAATTTAAATCTTATTTTGTTTTTAGTTTTATCCCTGTTATTGATTTCTTTTAAAATTGATTGTCTTTTCTTCAATTCTTTTTTTATTGCTTGTTTTTTATATTAATTTTTTTTGCCATTAATTTTTTTGCTTTATTTTTGTTTTTTAAGTTTTTTTATTTTTCTGTTTTCATTTATTTCTTTGCCGCTAAATAATGCCTGTTTACCTGCTTCCAGTTAATTACATTAAAAAAGGCTTCAATATAATCAGCTCTCTTGTTTTTGTATTTCAGATAATATGCGTGTTCCCATACATCCAAAGTAAGCAAAGGAATTTTTCCAGAAGTTAAAGGACTGTCCTGATTATAAGTCTGGATTATTTTTAATTCCCCTTTATCTAATACAAGCCATACCCACCCAGATCCAAACAAAGTTAAAGCAGCATCAGAAAACTGTTCCTTGAATTTCTCAAAAGAGCCATAAGATTGTATTATTATTTCAGAAATTTCTCCTTCAAACTTAACTTCTTTTTTTAGCATTGGCCAGAAAAAATTATGGTTAATTACTCCCCCGCCATTGTTTCTGACAGCAGTTCTGATTTCAACCGGAACTGAATCTAAATCAGAAATTAATTCCTCTAAAGTTTTTTTCTGCAGAATTTCTTTGCCTTCTAATGCAGTATTTAATTTGTTTACATAAGCCTGATGGTGTTTTGAATGATGTGTTTCCATTGTCTGCCTGTCAATAAACGGTTCAAGTGCATCAAAAGCATAAGACAGTTTCATTAATTCATGCTTCATTTTTCATCCCTCCTTTTAAAAAAAACATTTTTTAATTTTTATTTTTAATCACCAATTTTTTATTTGTTTTTCCATTAAATCATTATTCATTTTTCATTTAATCTTTTTTTGTTATCCATTCAATTTTTTATTTGTTTTTCCATTAAATCATTATTCATTTTTCATTTAATCTTTTTTTGTTATCCATTCAATTTTTTGTTTTTCATTCAGTTTTATTTGTTTTTTTAATTCAATCAATTTTTTTTGTTTTCAGATTTTTCCCACTAAATCAAGCCCTGGTTTTAATGTTTTGTCTCCTGCATGCCAGCCTGCAGGACAAACCATTCCTTTATGCTCTAAAGTAAATTTTGCTGCCTGAATTTTTCTGATTAATTCAGACGTATTTCTTCCAATGTCATTGTGGTGGAATTCAAATGCTTTAACTATTCCTTCAGGGTCAATCAAAAAAGTTGCTCTGACACTTAATCCTTCTTCTTCAATTAAAGTTTCATAATCCCTGCAGATTTTTCCTGTCGGATCAGCTAACATTGGAAACTTGATTTTTTTAATTGTATCAGAATTGTCATGCCAGGCTTTATGCACAAATTCAGTGTCTTTGCTTACACTTAAAATCTCTGCATTTAATTCCTTAAATTTATTATAATTGTCTGCTAATTCCCCTAATTCAGTTGGGCAGACAAAAGTAAAATCAGCCGGATAAAAAAACAACACAACCCATTTTCCTTTATAGTCAGACAAAGAAACTGTTTTCACTTCATTTACCTGAAAAGCTTTGGCTGTAAAATACGGTGCAGGCTCATTAATCTTAATCATTCCATCATCTCCCCTTGTTTTTAGAACTCTTTAACATCCCTTTTTTGTTCAGCCTTTTTCCTAAAAAAGTTGTTTTGCAGTTATTGCACAAGCCATAAAAAATTACATTAACTGAATCAGCATCAAATTTATCTGAATTAAATTTTTTCAGCAAATTTTTAGGGAAATTATTATTAACATACTCAATTATTGAACCGCAGTTTTTGCAGACACAATGCTCATGCAAACCGCAGTCAGCATCAAACCGGAATTCCCCGTTAATTTCCAGCCTGGAAATCTGATTTTGTTCAACTAATTTATTTAAATTTCTGTAAACTGTTGCACGGGTAATTGAAGGAACCTCTGTTTTTACCTGACCATAAATTGTTTCAGCATTAGGATGAGATTTAACTGAATTCATGTAATCCAAAACTTTCTGCATTTGAACCGTGTTCCTGAATTCAGCCATAAAAAAAACCAATTTTATTAATAATAATCATTACTATTTAATACCAATTATTATTTAAAGCTTTCTGTTTGCAAATATTTAATTAATGGTAAAGGGAGTGATTTAAATGACTGTATTAAAATGCGATTCATGCGGGGCAAAAGTTGAATCAAATCGTTGTCATGGAAAGCCAATGGTTTTAGAAGGAAATACTTTGAAATGTGAAGAATGCGGGAAAACAGTTGAAGTAAATCATTGTTGTAACAATCCAATGCATGCACACCAAGAAAACCACTAGCATTAACTGAACTTACTTTAAGTCTGCTTCAAATAAAACATCTGAACCTATTTTTGTGAAAACCGGGTTTTTTAATTCAGGGCTTTCACTTACTTTTTCAAACCCGAGAAAACCAAAAACAGGAATTGAATCATTTCCCAGAATTTTCGGGGAAATAAACAGCATTAATTTGTCAGCCAATTTTTCTGTGAGAAAAGAAGTGAAAATTGCTGAACCGCCTTCAACCAAAATACTTGAAACTTTTTTTTCAGCTAAAATAAACAATAAAGTTTTAAGGTCAACTAAATTGTTGGCTGTCTTTAATTCCAGCACTTTTCCTTCAAACTTTTTTTCTGAAAAATTGTTTTTATTTGTTGTGGCAACCAAAAAATTTGAATCATTAAAAACATTGTAATCAGGAGAAATTTTTTTGGTTGTTACAATTACTTTTAAGGGATTTCTCCCGTTTTCAATTCTTGCATTCAGCCTTGGATTATCTTTGATTACAGTGTTTCCCCCTACAAGAACTGCATCAACTTTAGAGCGCATTTCATGAACTTTGTTTCTTGATTTCTCTGAAGAAATCCATTTGGAATCAAATTCTTTTGTTGCAATTTTCCCGTCCAAAGAAATTGCTGCTTTCAAAATAACCAATGGCTTTCTTTTTTCTTGAAACTTAAAAAAAGCTTTATTGATTTTTCTTGCTTTTTCTTCCATTAATCCTGTTTCAACTTCAATTCCTGCTTCTTTTAATGCTTTAATTCCTTTGCCGTTAACCAATGGATTAGGGTCTTTTAATGCAATAACAACTTTTTTTATTCCTGATTGAATTATTTTTTTAGTGCATGGCGGGGTTTTGCCGTAATGATTGCATGGCTCTAAAGAAACATACATTTCGGCATTTCTTGCTTTTTCTCCTGCTTTGTTTAATGCATTTACTTCTGCGTGGTTTTCACCGTATTTTTCGTGAAAGCCTTGCCCGACAATTTTTCCTTCTTTAACTATAACACAGCCAACAAAAGGGTTTGGAAAAGGATTTCCTTTCAAAGAAATTTTTATTGCATGCTGCATGAAATCTTTTTCTTTCATTTAATCACATAAAAAAATTAGTTAGATTTATCTTTTAAGTTAATTCTTTCCCCAAATCAACTGCTTTTTTGTGTTATTATGTAATTGATTGAATTATTTGAATCTGTTGTAATGTTTAGTGTGTCTTTGTTTGGGTTGTTTCCTGCGTTTCCGTTGATTAGTGTTGTGTCACTCCATGTTCCGCCAGAATACTGTGTTTTTGTCCATGCTTTTATTCCGTTCCATTCTGAAAACAAAAAGAATATGTTGTTTAGTGAATTTCTTGTTAGTGTGATTCCTCCTTCTCCTGTTCTGTATGGGGGAGTTCCGTTTTCGTTGTAGTATCCTGAACAATAACCTGAATCAGAGTTAATTTGTATTGGTTGAGTCCAGGCTATTCCGTTTGCTGAGGCAACATAATAAGCGTCTCCTAAGCAGTAATTGTTATAGTAGCAATATCCTATTACTATGATTTCATTGCTTAATTTAACGTAATTTTTTGCTGCGTTTGACGGCTGAGGCAAAAAGTTTTCTGTTAATAAAGTGTGGGTTGTTTTGTCAATTAAAGCAAATGCTTCTTGGATTTCTTCTTCATTATTTGCGTTGTCAATGGAATAAAACTGTATTCCTATGTTTCCGTCCTGTGAAATTAATACATTTGAATCGTATTCAGTAAAATTTGCGTCTGCATAATTTGTGTCTTTGCTTGGATTTAAATCAATTCTATAATGTTTTTTATTGCATCCTGAACCATTTCCGTCATAACAATTTAAGTGAATGTTTGCATCAAATGACTGCCAGAATTCGTTTACATCAATTGATGTTGTTGGCGGGTAGCCGGTTGTAATTGTTTTGCTTGAAGAATTTTTTTGTGGAGCAAATTCGCTTAAAGCTTTAATTCTTAAATCAAATGTTTGGATTTCATTTGAGTCTTGGTTTATTTTTACTGCCCAGTTCAAGTCATAAGAATCAAATTGATTCAAATCAAATTCTTGAAGCGGATTATTTCCTGTAATTAAAATGATTTTTCCTGAACTTGAATTAACGTCCTGCCAGTCATTGCAGTCTTCTCCTTCACACCATTGAATGAAAGAATTTGTGTCTCCGCAAAAACCTTTTGTGCAAGAAGTTGTTGCTTCAATTATAATGTTTTGGTCTGTTCCGTGTTCAGTATAACTAAAATAAGGTTTAATCCAAGTAATGCCTAAAGTTATTTCTTCCATGCAGATTGTAGTTCTGTTTATTGATGAGTTGACGTATGCTCCGTTTCTGTATAAAGCACATCTAGCTAAATGATTTGAAATGTTTGAGTCGTCCCCACAGTTCACGTATTCGTTTGAGGCTCCGCTTAATTCGTTTGTCGGAACAATGCAGCTTCCGACTAAATAAAAAGAATTATAACTTATTTCAGGCATTTCTTTTGGGTTAATTATGTCTGCCCCACAGTTTAATCCAAAAGAGTTTTCGTCTCCAGGAGTGTTTGGCAAAGTAATCCATTCTCCGCTTACCCCTTCATTTGTCTGCCATATTGTATGATCAGGGCAACCTTCACTTCCAGTAAAAGTCCAAGTGCATTGAACTGATTCCTGGTCTCCTTCAAACATAGCAGGAATAACATTCATTCCAACAACAGCCCTGCACAAACCATCAACCCAATAAAAATTCATTTTAAAGTTTTTGTTTTTTGGGATTTCTCCAGTAGTTAGTTCAACTGAAACAAAATCTTTTTCTCTGCTTAAATTAAATGCTGCAGTCAAATTTTCATCAACCCATTCCAAGTATTCTCCGTCTAAATAGTATTCGTTATCCCACCAAAAATCAATGTTTCCGTTTGACTGCAAATCATATAAATGATAATAATTGTCTAGTACATTTGAGTATTCTGTGTAGTTTCCATTTGAAATTGGGTATTCTTCGTAGTAAGGATAATCTACTTTAAAGTAATCGTTTTCATAATCTCTTGAAGCTCTTATGTTATAGTCTTTCACTGAAAACTTTATGTAATCCAAGTTCTTTGTTGCCCTAATCTGAGGAGTAACAGTTATTCTTCCATCGTATTCCCCTAAATAATAAACTAAATTGATGTCTGTTGAATGAAAGTTATAATTTAGTTTTCCAATTAATTTAACATAAAACTCATTTTCTTCTGTTATCCAAATCAAAGGAATTTCTTCAGTACACTTCCTTATTATGTTTGGACCTTTTTTTGCTTCCAAACAAAACTCTTTCTTACTCCAAAAAGCATAAAAGTCATTAGTTAAATCAATGCCAGTTTCAGCATCAATGAAATAATGATGATAATCATTATGTAAATCATAATAGTTTCCTTCAGCATTAAAATCAATTCCCAGTTCTGCCTGAACAAACGGAATCAAAACCAATGCCATTACCAACAATATTTTTTTCATCAATTATTACCCCAATAAAAATAATTTAAATCAAACAAAGAAAACATCAAATTCGAATCCAAAGAAGAATACTCAGCTCCCTTAAATTTCCTGTAAGCATAACCAAGTTTTCCGTTAACTAAACCTTCATCTAATGCAATTGGATTAGAACAATTTGCATCAAAACAATGAGTTATCCCCATTTCTTTATTCCAATGCCCGTCAAACCCAACCAAATAAACATTAAACAATCCATTTACTTGAGAAGAAAACAAAGCATACAAATAGCTTCCATCAAAAGTTAGCACTGGATCAACCGAGTTTAGTTCCGAAACTAATTCAGCTGAACTCCACTCATCTGAATACTTTCTATAATAAACGTTTTCGTCAACATAAACTAAATGGAATGAATTTCCGTCTGCAACCAAATAAGGATAATTTCCATTTCCAATAGTTTGCGGTGCACTCCATTCCTGTGCAACAGGATTTCTAATAGAATAATTTAAATCGTTTTCATAAGAATAAACAACCATTACCTGATTGCTTTTATCTGCAGCACTTGAAAAATAATCTGAGTAACTACTAAACTCTGGATTAAAAGTTAAACCATCAGTTGAGTAGTAAGTCAGCATTGAAGACTTGTATGGAATTACTTCAAATGAATCCTGTTTTTGGGCAACTAATTTATCATAGTAATCGTATAATGAAATTGTTATGTTATAGTTTCCTGTTTGTTTCCAGTTACTCCACTCAATTATGAAATTTTTTGTTTGTCCTGCATACAATGAACCAGTGTTTTCATCAAAAAAATAGTTTTCCGGGCCAGTAATGTTTACATTATAATAGAACTCTGAATAAGTTATTTTTGGATTAAAGTTTATTACATTAAAATCTCCAATAATGTTTTGGTCAGGATAAACAAACTGGTTTACGTCTAATTCACTTACTTCAATGTGCCTGATTGCAGTGAAAGCTGAAAAGTTTTCATCAACATTGTCTCCTTTAACATTCACAATTATTTCGAATAACCCTGCTTGACTTGAATTAATGTCTGTCCATTCAATTTTAGTTGAAGTATGAGAACTCAAATCATCAAAGTTTTTTGTCAGTAAATCAGCTGTAGTTAATTCTGCCGACAAAATCAATTCAGCATTTGCATTCTTTAATGTCGCACCTTCATTTGTTATTATTGCATTTAAATCAAATAATTCGCCTAAATCCTGTAATGGAGAATACTCAAAGTTAATTGAAAGCTCTGGCTCAGAATAAACTGTAATTGAATTAAAATCCTGATTATTTGTTTCATCTTTTTCATCAAAAGAATTCTCTTCATCAACCACAACAAAAACTTTATAATCTCCAACTGGAACTGAATTCCAGTCAGCTGAAACTAATTCTGAAGAGTTTGCGTCAATAAAAGAAATGTTTTTTTCATCTAAAACTAATTCAAAAGGTTCTCTTATTTTATTGCTTATTCTTATTTCATCTATTAAACCATTAAATGGTTGGTAACCTACAGCAGAAGAACCAATAATTACATCATGAGAATTAATTGTATTGCTTAAATTTCCTGACAAGTTTAAGTCTCCTTGCAGTATTCCATCAATGTAAGCTGTTGCTTCAACTGTCGTAGGATTGATTTGTTTAAAGGTTCCCATAAAATGATGCCATTCATTTGCTGTAGGCGTACTAAAAGAAAGAATTCTCCAAGAACCTCCAGCTTCCCTAAAATACCATTGGAAAATTGAACTATTAGTATTCAATCCGTAATTTGTAGCTTCATTGCCTCCATAATTGCGCTTAGCTAGTAATCCATCCCAGTCACTCCAACCATTAGAATAAAACCAAAATTCAACACTAATTTCGTCAGTTAAATCTAATTCATTATGGTCAGGGACACTAACATAATCATTTGTTCCATCAAAACTCAAAGCAGAAACACCAAACTTTGAGTTTTCAGTCCAAGCAGGTTCTCCTGTTCCTTTAAAGGAACCATCATGGTTTCCGGTTGCATCAATTAATGTTATTCCTGAATTAGAATCAGCATGATACAAAGCAACAGTAGAATAATCCAGAGGATAAGCTGAAACTTGGTTACTATAAAATTTAACACTTACATTCTCAGCATTCAAATCCCCTAAGTTCTCAACCAAAGCATTAACTGTAACATTCTGGTTTTCATCTGGGTAAACTGGATTAAAAGAAATGTTGTCTTCTGTTATTCTGAAATCAGGTTTTGCTTGTTCTATTTCACCATAAACTTTAATTCTTTTTATGATCTGGTTTGGGTCATTTGAACCCAAATTAATGTCTTCAACAAACTCCCCTAAATTCATGTCTAAAACATTCAGTTCAACACTAAACGCTTGTTTTTCTCCTGGCTGCAAAACCAAAGGCAAAACCAAACCAGTAACCGTTAAATTATCAGAAACATTCATGTCAAAAACATTCAAATCAGCATTACCAGTATTAACTATATTAAAGTCTTGAGAAACATTCTGCAAATTATTAATTGTCTCTAAATTCCATTCGTTTAGTTCAATAGTAATATCAGGATTCAAAATAGAAAAAGTTTCAGAAACATCATTCCCAGTTAAAATTCCATCTGTAGCAATAACTTTAATTTTGTATGAAGTGTTTCCGTCAACCATTCCAACATCAAACAAGTAATTTGTATCAGTAACATTATAATCTAAACTATTCCAGATTGTTCCATTATCATCACTATATTTTAACACAAAAAATAAAGGATCTCCATCAGCATCACTTGCATTCCAAGTAACAGAATTAACTCCGCTCCATTGTTCACTTCCAGAAGGGCTAGTAATTTCAATTTCTGGAGCATTAGCACTAACAGTCCTTTCAGCAATGTTTTGGTTGTGGCATAAAACCTGTATTTTATGAATATTTTGGTTAAATCCTATCCCCATAAACAAAGGGGAGTAATTAAAGTCTGAACCAGGATATTTTTCAAACATTACAGAAAAGTTATAATCATTTAGGGTATTATTGTTAGAATCTAAAGTTCTAATAACACAATTGCCATCCTCAGAACCAAATTCAGTTCCTTGAACGACAAACCATTCACTTAAGTTAACATCAAAATTCTGATCAATAACTCCTGTTACAAGAAGAACATTCAAATCTTCTTGTCCAGATTTATTTTCATTGGTTTGGAATTGTTCAATTAAGTGATTATATAATATCTTATCTGTCCATCTTCTAAACTCGCCTGTTGGGCCAAAAAAAATATCAGATGAACCCATGTAATTAAAGAAATTATTTGTGTTATTGATGTCATTGTCAACGTTTTTTATTTCCATTTGATATAATCCCTTAATTAGTCTGTTTATGTTAGGGTCTACCCAAATTCCTTGATCAGATAATGCTCCATAGCAACGACTTCCGCATCCTTCTGGTGGTTCATTTGGGCACCCAAAGATTAATTTTTGTGAATTGTCAAAATATTCATCGCATAAACCAAGAGTGTGACTTGTTTCGTGTGCAGATATAGTCATAAGAAAAAGTTCTACAAAGACTGGTAAAGAAGATGAAAATTTAGAATATCCTCCGGTGTCTGTGAATCCATGGCTGTTAAACCATCTATTTCCTGTAAGTCCAATTACCTTTTTAATATTTCCTCCGAATGTAACAAGTTCCGGGTCATTCAGAAATTCATCCGTGCTAAGTGAAATAAAGTCAAGAAATATTATTTGATTAGGAAAAAAATTGTAGTTAGCGTTTGTACAAGAGTCAGAAAATATGGGGCAATAAACTTTATTATTTTTTTTAATAGAAACATCTGCTACAGGAAAAGTGGCTCTTATAAAGGAGGCGTGCAGTTCGGCAAAGTTATCAAACAGATCCCTGTTATTAATATAATAATTTTCTCCATTTTTTGTGTAAGAAAATTCATTTTTATCAATATCTATAGACCTAAATTTTATTATGAGTGGCTTCACTTTGAATACAGTTACATCACTGCTGATTATGTTATCCTCATCACTTTCTTCATATTTGTCTTTTCCATTTATTAATGGGTCAATCTCTGCTATTATTGAATAAGTTCCTTCTTCTTCGTAAGGGTTATCAACGTAGAAGGTGTAGTTAGAATCTCCAACAAATGTTTTTGTTTCAAGAAAGTTTTTATCATTGAATTCAAGTCTAACGGTAATATTTAACGGCTGGTTTGTGTTGTTTTCATTTGTTACTCCAACTTTAACCGCAGTTGCTTTTCCTGCAACCAAATCAACGTCCTCAATTACCTGAACAGCTTTAATGAAATTAATGTTTAAGTCAATGCCTTTTGGTTGGATATTATATTTTGTTGTGTCTGTTACCCAGTTTCCGTCTACCCATGCTCTTACTTGCAGTTCATATTCTCCTATTGTGTTTGGCGCTATTGTATTAAACTGATAAAATCCATAACCACTTAGATTTATTGGTGCCCATTGGTCTAAAGCATGCACTTTATACTCTGCAAAATCAATGATTCTATAAAAATCGTTTTTATCTGTAACTTGGAACTGGATATTCATTTCTTCATCTTGAGTAAAGTATTCTCCGTATTGCGGGGAAAGAATCACTAAATTATTTTGGTTTCCTGCTTTTTTTGAAGTCCAATGAACTTTCCTTACTTTAAAGTTATTGTTTCCTGCTTGGGCGCACCAGTTCCACCAGTCAGCATACATGGTAAAAGAAATTACTTCATCATAATAACCCCAAGAATTAGGGTTTTGGTATCCGGTAGAAGCATTGGCTATTTGAACTCCGTTCATGTCATACATTTCTATTTTCCAAAAACCTAATCCCAATTCTTCGTTTAAGTCCCAAGAAAAAAGCATTTTATGCCACTCATTCTTAGGAAAATAAATCTGTGAAGGCGAATAACTTCCAATACTACACTCCTTGTGAGTAGAGTTATAATCATCACAAGAAGCTCCAGTTATTTTGTTTGGAGCAGAACAAATTCCGCCATTGCTTAAACTCAAAAAAATCCTGAAATCATCATAAGTAGTGGAATAAGCCAGAAACTCAAAACTCAAATTAAAGTCATGAGTTCTTGGATCAGATTTTTCAATTGGAACCCTGCGCATAGCCTGAATAACATCTCCGCCAGAACCATAAGACAACCA
>Ga0210057_1006362_pt1 | contig 14723 bp, 12 predicted proteins | sample CryGeyCG2114_010_2_FD_183968 | JGI IMG/M metagenome (GOLD analysis project Ga0210057, IMG submission 183968) | Groundwater microbial communities from aquifer - Crystal Geyser CG10_big_fil_rev_8/21/14_0.10 (SPAdes) (version 2) | ecosystem: Environmental > Aquatic > Deep subsurface > Groundwater ... | reverse complement strand
TAAGAGATGAACTGAGATTAAAATATCGTTACTTGGATATCAGAAGAGGTGAAGTAGCTAAAAATTTGGAACTAAGACATAAAGCTATGCTATGTGTTAGAAATTTTTTAGATGCAGAGAAGTTTTTAGAAATCCAAACTCCCCTCTTAGCAAAATCTACACCTGAAGGCGCTAGGGATTATCTAGTGCCGTCTCGAATATATCCTGGGAACTTTTACGCCCTTCCCCAATCCCCTCAAATTTTCAAGCAACTTCTTATGATTTCTGGAATGGATAAATATTTCCAAATTGCACAGTGTTTTCGTGATGAAGATCTCAGATCTGATAGACAGCCTGAGTTTACCCAGATAGATATCGAAATGAGCTTTAAAAAGCCTGACGATATTTTATTACTTATTGAAAAATTGATGAAAAAAGTCTTTAAAGAGTGTATTGGGGTAGAACTACCAACGCCTTTTCCAAGAATTTCTCATCAAGACAGCATGGAGCTTTATGGAACAGACAAACCAGACTTAAGGTTTGATATGCCGTTAATTAGGCTAGATGACATAATTTTAGAGTCTAACTTTGATCTTTTAAAAGATTATGTCAAAAACAATGGAGTTGTAAAAGCTTTATGCGTAAAGAATGGAGCTGAGCTTTCTAGAAAAGAAATTGATGAGCTTGGAGCTTTTGTTGGTAAGTTTAACATCAAAGGTCTTGCTTGGATGAAAAAGACTGCAGATGGTTTTTCATCTAGTATTGTTAAATTTTTCAGTCCAGATCTTTTATTGAAGATTCAATCAAGACTACAAGTAGAAGAAAATGATTTAGTATTGATTGCAGCCGAAAGCGAGAGCATAGTCAACCAAGGCCTTGACCACTTAAGAAGACACATTGCTAAAAAGAGAAACTTAATTAAGGCATCTAGCTTTAAGTTTGCCTGGATTGTTGATTTTCCGATGTTTTCAAAAGATGAGACAACTAAAGAGCTTAAATCTGAGCACCACCCTTTCACCCATCCTCATCCTGATGATATTGATCATATGAGCAAAGATCCTCTAAATGTAAGATCTTTAGCTTATGATCTTGTAGTAAACGGATATGAGCTTGCTGGCGGATCACAAAGGATACATGATCCAAAACTACAAAAGGAAATTTTCAAGCTGCTAAAGTTAACAGATGAAGATATTCAAGAAAAATTTGGTTTTTTCATTGATTCACTCAAATTTGGAACACCTCCTCATCTTGGAATAGCATTTGGATTAGACAGATTGATAATGGTCTTGGCGGGGACAGATAATATCAGAGATGTTATCGCCTTCCCAAAAACACAAAAAGCCAGTGACTTGATGATGCAGTGTCCTTCAAAGCCGTTAGAAGGTCACTTAGAAGATTTAAAGCTTAAAGCAACTCCAACTGAAATTTTTTGGGACTAACTATGATAAAAAATCTATTTGTACTACTTTTAATATTAACTAATTTTCTATTTGCAAAAGATCTTGCCCCTCTTTGTAAAGCTGAGTCAAATTTTCTAGGTAAGATGATTGCTAAAAAACTTCGTTCGAACAACTTTAAACTTGATATTGATGCTCTCATTGAAGGAATTCAAGGATGTGACAAAGAGCAATTTATATCAGATGATGAGTACCTTTATTTAATCACTCACCTACAAGAGTTTCTTGCTGGGGAGAAAAAAAACACCGATTTAAAAATTGCGGATACGTTCCTTCAAGAAAATAAAAAAAAACCTGATGTAATTGAAATAATTCCAGAAAAACTTCAATACAAAGTGATTAGAGAAGGAAACGGATATGAAGTAACTCAGACAAGCAGACCGTTAGTTAACTATAAGCTAGTTAAATTGGATGGTACTATCATTTTTGAGACAAAAGAACCTCAGCCAATATCTTTAGATGATGCTATTTTAGGCTTTTCAAAAGGGCTTATCGGAATGAAAGAGCAAGAAGTAAGAGTCATTTACATTCACCCTGAATATGGCTTCAAAAAAGATGAAAATCAAATAGCTAATTCTTTACTTAAAATTGAGGTAGAGCTTTTAAAATCAGATTATACAACTTCAATAGATAGCTCTTTGATAAGTAAATTCAATCAAGAGCATCTCAGATGAAGATCATTTTATTTGAGCCTGAGATACCTCAAAACACTGGAAATATTATCAGGACATGTAGTGTCACAAACACTTCCCTTGCTTTAGTAAAGCCCTTCATGTTTAGTATATCTGATAGAATGCTCAAAAGATCAGGGCTTGATTATTTCAAAGACTTTGAAATTGAAGAAATAGAAAACCTTGAAACTTATCTACAAAGCTCCAGCTCTCCTTTTTATTTTTTTTCAAGCAAAGCAACACAAAACTACACTCAAGTTGAATATTCAGAAGATTGTTTTTTAATTTTTGGGTCTGAGACTAGCGGCCTTCCAAATCATTTTCATGAAAAATATAGCGATAGATTTGTTACAGTTCCCATGAAGGAAAATGCAAGATGCTTGAACCTCTCAAATACAGTAGCTGTTGCCCTTTATGAGGCAAAAAGACAAAACAATTTTATCTTCTAGAAGGTAATATTAAAGTAATTAAAGTACTAACAATTGCGGCAGATGCAAGAGGGAAACTTATCCCACGCCTTGCATCTATTAATAGGGAATCCCCAGGAACATATCCTATCCAACTTAAAAAAGAAGGGAGCTCTACCTCAAAATGCAGAAGTAGCGCCATCACAATAGCAAGCACTGCGCCCCTTATAAGCCAGTTGATAATCATACAGCTGAATCTATAACCTCTTTAATCGCCACAGCGTCTCTAAGACCTACCAATCTGTGCACTTCTTTCCCATCTTTGAAAAGAATTAAAGTTGGAACAGATGTCACTTGAAATTGAGAAGCTGTATTTTGTGAGCTATCAATATCCAGTTTAGCTATGACAGCACCTTTGTATTTTTCAGAAGCTATTTGTTCTAAAATCGGCGTCATCATCCTACAAGGTCCGCACCATTCAGCAAAAAAATCAACTAGAGTAATTCCACTAGCGATTTCACTTTCAAAATTTTCATCTGTAAGTTTTTTAATTTCTCCTACCATAACAGCCTCCTAGTCTGAATAAACCTCAATTTTATCTAGATCAGATATTTTTTCCAACTAATTCTAATGAACAAGAGTTAGCTCTATGCATGAAAATAACTATTACAGACAAGGCAAGCCCATATAAAATCTTAAAAGAAAGCTATTTTTAAACCTTATAAATAGGTAAAGAATCATAGATCCAAGTCTCAATCTCTGATATACTTGCATGAATTAAATCTATTGATTCAATATATACATCTCTTTCTTTCATATTAGTAATTTCTTCAGCTATATAATGAGCCATAACCATACATTCTTTGGCCAACTCTAAATATTTTTCTAGAACAATCTCCACAAACACCTTTGATACAAGCATTAAAAATGTCCATTAATGACTTTATCTTTGTGTCAATATCCGAATCACTGTTGTAACATCAACTTAACCATTTGTGGACTTACTTCTTTTCTATTAAGAGTAAGCTTGAGATTACTTGATGGTCTTGCTCCATCAGCAGCAGATGAGTCTTTAAGTCCGTTTTGCACAATCTGCTTTATTTTTTTATCAAGTTCTGAATTATACTCACCTTCAAGATAAGCTCTTAAATAAGGATTTTCTAAAGAAGAAAAAGAAATTTTTGGTAGCTTTTGCATGTTCATTACCTTTTTTGACGAAAAAAAATATGCTAAAGTATGAATTTAATTAAATGAAAACTTTGAAAAAAAGAAGCTACTTAAACTCTATTTTTTTTGAGATTCTTTAAGCTCAATTAAGGCTTCTTGTGTTTTTTTAGTGATTTCCTTAATTGCTTGATCTCTATCTAAGTGATTGAAGTCTTGAATACAAATAGGCTTACCAAAAGTGCAGGTAATTCTTTTAAATAGCCTTGGAAATTTTTTAAACCTTGGCCAAGCCCTAAATGTGCCTTCAATAAAAGCAGGCACAATTGGAGTATTGCTTTTCCACGCTAAGAATCCAAGACCTGACTTAATCTCGGCAATATCTTCTGATCTAGAGCGCTCTCCTTCTGGAAAGATCAATACTTTTTGAGAGTCTTTCAATAAGTCAAAAGTGACTTTAAAAGTTTTTCGATCAGATGCACTCACTCCAATTGGATGTGCATTTAATTTTCTAATAAACCACCCAAAAAGTTTATTTCTAAATAACGAAGCTCTAGCTAGGAAGTTTATCTCATATGGGCATGACACCGCGATTACGGGTGGATCAAAAAAAGAAACATGGTTTGGCGCAATAAAAGCAGATCCTACGGGAACATTTTCTATACCACGCACTTTTAGCCCATAAAAGAGCTTAAACAGAGTTTTAGCTAGAAACTTAATAAAAGCGTAAAAAAGTTTATTTCTTTTTTTTACCTTTTTTTTTGCTGCTGCAAGTATTTTGTTTACAACCTCTTCAATATTCATTTTAGAAGTATCGATCACAACTGAATCAAGTGCTTTTTTTAATGGGGAGATTTTTCTAGTAGAGTCGTGATGATCCCTATACTGAATATCTTCTAATATTTTGTTCAGTGATATCTCACTTTCTTTTTCTGGAAATTTTGCCAAGTATTCTTTATAACGCCTCTCAGCGCGTACATTAGGATCAGCGTCTAAAAATATTTTTAAGTCTGCATTAGGAAAAACAACTGTACCCATATCACGCCCTTCAAATACAGCATTTTTTTGGCTTCCAAATTCTCTTTGGATTTTTACTAATTTCTTTCTAACAAACTCATAAGCAGACACCTTAGATACTGCAGAGGTAACTAAAGGTGTGCGAATATTCTCACTAACGTCTTTTCCATTTACTAAATAAACTTTTTCCCCATCTTTATCTTTAATATCATATGTAAAGTCCGATAAAGCTGTTTCCACTTTTTCTTCATCTGAAATGTCTATTTTTTGCTCTAAAAGAAAATAACTAAATGAACGATACATAGCTCCTGTATCGAAATAAAAGAAAGATAAAGCCTTTGCTAATCTTTTTGCTACAGTAGATTTACCCGTTCCAGCTGGACCATCAATCGTAATAATCATAATCTAAATTAACTTAGCCAAATATAATAAAAAGGAATTGTAAATAAAATCGAGTCTAAAGAATCCAAGACACCTCCTATCCCGGGAATTTTACTACTATCTTTCACATCGGCATCTCTTTTTAACAACGACTCACAAAGATCACCTATTTGAGATAAAATAACCGTTACACTGCCTACTAAGACAGCTTTCAAATATCCACCAAAAATGTTAGGAGCTAGGTACTGGATTAAAACTGCAATTCCTAAAGTTGCTATAACTCCTGCTATCGACCCTTCCCAAGTTTTATTTGGACTTACCTTTGCTATCATCTTATTTTTTCCAAAAAGTTTTCCGATAAAGTAGCCAAAGATATCAGAAATCTTTGAGAGCACTAAAATTATAAATATCCATATCCTTCCATCAACTAGGGTAGCTGAATTTATTGAATAAAGAATACTAACTAACATACCCAATGGAACTGAGATATAAATAAGTGAGAAGATTGCAACAGAGTTGTCAACAATTGAACCTTTTATTTTTGAGAAATGCTTTACGAAGACCACAATTGCAAATACAAAAAACACTATTAAAGGAGCCTTTATAAAAATAGGATCTACCGTCTTTAGAAAAAATGATATGACTATCAAGGGACTGAATATTAAAAGTGCTAAATTAGAAGAGCTAACCTTAGACTTACTGATATTAATAAGTTCTTGAGTTGCAACTACAGCAAACAAAGCTATAATTCCAACCACAACTAAAGATAAATAAGGAGTATAAGCAAATACAATTAATAAAGTAACAATGCTTATTAGAAAAAATGAAGAAACAAGCCTTTTAAATAAATCCTTTGCTAAGTTTTTCATGATCCCCCCAATCTCCTTTGTCTTTTCTGGTATTCTATAATTGCTCTTACAAGTTCTGTTTTGTTAAAATCAGGCCACAAGACATCTGTAACAAATACTTCTGTATAAGACAGCTGCCACAGCAAAAAATTACTCAGCCTTAGCTCGCCACTAGTTCTAATCAGCAAATCTGGATCTTTTTTAGCTCTAGTATCTAAATACGATGAGATTACTTTTTCACTTAAATCTTCTAATCGCAGTTCACTGTTGCCAATATCATAGCATATTTTCTTAACAGCACGAAGCATTTCATTTCTAGCACCGTAATTAATAGCTAACACCAGCTCAATTTTGTCACAATTTTGCGTAGCTAGTTGAACTTCTTCGATAGTCTTTTGCAATGATTTTGGAAGGGTCTTTATATCACCGATAGTAGATAGTTTAACCCCTTGCATAACCATTAATTTTTTCTTCCGCTTCAGGTAAACTTCAAACAAGCTTAAAAGATCTACAACTTCATTTTTAGATCTTGCCCAATTTTCAGTTGAAAAAGCATACACGGTTAGAACTTTTACACCAAGCTCAGATGCAACTTGAACAATCTCTATTAAAGTCTCAGCTCCTTGCCAGTGCCCAGAGAATAAAGGTGAGTTATTTTTCCTAGACCACCTGCGGTTCCCATCCATGATAATTGCAATGTGATGAGGAATTTTTTCCATATTTAGATCCGCAATTTCATCATCTGCAAAGATTTTTAAATTTTTACTTTTATTGAGTATTGTCATTTTCATTCTATAAGTTTATTTTTGACAATCGATTGATTCCTCTCTGGCCCGACAGAAATAAATTCAATTGGAATCCCAATAAATGATTCAATGAAGTCAATGTATTTTTTTGCGTTTTCAGGCAGCTCTTCCCAGGAATTAATATTACGTGAGGAAAGTTTCCACCCTGGCAGTTTTTCATAAACTGGTTCAATTTTTTCCATATCACTTAATAAAGGAGAAGGAAATTTTAATATTTTTCCATTTAAAAAGTAAGACACACATACTTTTATTTCATCTATTTCATCTAAAATATCTAATTTTGTTAAAGCAAGTGAGTTAATTCCATTTAACTTGACTGAAAATTTTAACAATACAAGATCTAGCCACCCAATCCGCCTAACTCTACCAGTTGTAGTTCCAATCTCTCTTAAATTGGCTGAACTTGCAAATAACTTACGCTCTTGATCAGATAGTTCTGTTGGGAATGGGCCATTTCCAACTCTTGTCAAGTAAGCCTTTGCAACTCCAAATATTTTTTTTGTGTTAATAGGGCTTATCCCAGCTCCTGCAGCCACTCCCGAAGAGATTGTAGAGCTCGATGTCACAAACGGATATGTTCCAAAGTTGACATCCAGCATTGTTCCCTGAGCCCCTTCAAGTAAAATCTTTAGATCACCTTCCTCTGCCTCAAACAACTTTTGCTCTACATCTGATACATAAGGAGAGAAAAAAGACCTAAGTTTTGCTGATTCTTCAGTTATTTCAGATATCTCTAAAGGACGCATGTTATAATATGAAGTTAATATTTCATTTTTTTGGCTAATAGTCTTTTTCAAAAGTTGATTAAAATCACCTTCTGACATTAAGTCAGCCATTCTGATTCCTATGCGATTTATCTTATCGGCATAACAAGGACCTATTCCCCTTCCTGTGGTACCAATTGAGATCGCCTTCTTTTTTTCGTCCATTTGATCAAAAATTTTATGATACGGCATGATTATTTGAGAGTACGGGGATATCCAAAATCTATTCTTTAATGATACACCTAGGGTTTCCAGATTTTCTATTTCCCTTTTAAGGGATTCCAAATCAATTACAACACCTGCTCCTAAAAAACATTTTGTGTGAGAGTATAGCACACCCGAAGGGATCAAATGAAACTTATATTCTTTATCATCAACTACAATTGTGTGACCTGCATTATTGCCTCCTTGAGGACGCACAACCAAATCAACTTTTTTTGAAAGCCAATCTATGACCTTCCCCTTGCCTTCATCTCCCCACTGTGTTCCTAACACAAAAAACTTTGGCATGCTGCCTCCTTAGAAGAAACAAACTACTTTACAAAAAAAAACATTTTAATGGTGAAATAATCAAAATTTAATTTCTCTGGACATAATCTCTTTTTTTTAAGTAATCTTGAGCTTCTGACACACAACAATTGAGTAATTAAAATGAATAAAAAGAAAAAATGGCAATTATTTATAATTTTAACTGTTCTTTCTCTTACAATTTATAATATTCTGCCAACTATCTTTTATTATACTAAGCCTTTGAAGTCCCCAGTCGAAAATTTACAGGCAGAAAAAATTGCTAAATCAATTTTCAAACGTGTTAACTCTCTAGAAGAAGAATCTATAAGTTGGATCAACTCATTTTGTTCCCATATAGAGGTGAAACCCAAAAAAATAAAATTTGACGTTAAAGATCCACAGCAAATAAATGTATCTTTTTCATCTATTGAAGATGCCAAAAAATTTAAAACTTTTTTGCCAAGAGCTGGCGCTTTAAAACCTTTTGCCCCCTCTAGATTAGCTCTTATAAGCAATAACAAAGATCCAAAAGTTGTTAGTGTACAAAGACTTATTCCTATTCACTTTGATCTCAAAAATCTAAACCAATATTATACTTATGGACAAAAGTTTGAAAAAAATGGTGATGTTACTAATTTCTATAAAAATCTAATTTTTGATAGAGCCTCCCAACTTGCTTTTTCAATTGCAGGTCAAAACGAACGAACTTCATTGTTGAATCAAATTTTAAACAATACCCAAGCTCCAATTTCTGACCAAATATTTACTCTTGCTGATTTTATAGTTAGAGTTGACAGTACTTTTGAAAATAGTCCATCAATACTAAAAAGATTTTATGCAAATTTCTGGAAGCAATCTGATATAGATCAAAAAAAAGCTCTTAATAGCCTAATCAGTAATATAGAACGTGAAAAGGACAACGCGACTCTAGAGAAAATAGCTTTAAAAAAGAAAGAAAAAGAACTTAGCAAAGACAACAATTATTTAAATGATGCTGACTATCAAAATCTTCTCACCCTTACAAGAAAAGAAGAAACTTTAGCGACAGCTAAAGCTATTTTGAAAAAGAACGAATCTATACTTACTAAAAAGCAGAGTTTATTTTCTCTTAAATCAGCAAAAGAACTACTTGAAAAAACCTATTCTAAAAATGGCTCAATACAAGAAGTTTCTTTGAACGAATTAAACCCTTTTATTGAAAAATTCCAAGTAGACTGGAAAAACAACAAAGTCTCTATAAATTTGTATGATGATGTTTTGCAGCATAAGAAATCTATTCAAAAAGCATCATCAAAATATGAAATCAACCAATTAGAACAGTTAATTATTAATGAGATTGCATTTATCTCAAGACAAACAGATGAGCAGCTTCTGTCGACGAATGAAGAGTATTTCATAGAGCTAGATACATCGCCAAAAACTCAAAGCTTCTTATGCCTCGATCTTAAGCAAGTTGCAAAATCACTAAGCGCTCAATTAGTTAACTCGCTGAGCACAACTTGGAATCCGCAGCACCCGGAACTACAAAAAAGTCACTTCCCGGTGGTAGATTTAGATACTTACCAAAGTCTACCCCCAGATCAAAAGTCTCTTTGTTTAACAGTCATCTCGCCTGTATACCAACCAGAAGGCGCAGCTAACGGCATGAGGGAAGGTTCAATATATATCGTAGCTAAAGGCCTTGATAAGATTTTAAATAAGTACCAACTATATTCAGAAAGTGAAGAAGCTCAAATATTTATCCAAGACTTTCAAAACCTTAGAGAAATTTTATACCAATTAGGTTTTGTCGGATATCCAGCTTCACAGCATTTATCTGACTCTAAATTTATAAACGATTTTATTTTCGAAAATGATAATTACTATCAAAGTCTTCTAAACTCAACCAGAGAGAACTTTAAAATATCCGGCTCTAAAAAGTTTGCTTTATTAGAATTATCCGATACTGAACAAAGAATACTGGCCCAAAATAAAATCGACACTCAAATTCATGAAGATTTACTAAAGTGGAATGACGATTTTAATTCTGCTCAAGTAAGCGTAGATAACAGTGCTAAATTAAGCGTACCAAAACCTACTAAAAGTATTTTTTGGAACAATATGCGACTGAGCTTGATTAAATATTTCCGTGGAGATGAAAGAAAAATACTTCGCTGGGGATTAGACCTTTCAGGTGGAAAGACAGTATCTATTGAGCTTAAAGATCAAAACAATAAGACAGTTAAGAATGAAGACGACCTAAAACAAGGAATGAATGAACTTTATACAAGAGTCAATAAAATGGGAGTCTCTGAAGTTAGTCTAAGACTTGAAGGGAACAAAATTTTATTAGATTTTCCTGGATCTCAAAATCTGTCAGCTAACGACTTGGTTAAAGCATCTTCAATGTTTTTTCATATTGTTAATGAAAAATTTTCTAGTTCAAACCAATCGCTCAACAATGCTGTAAATCAATTTTTGCAAGAAGTTTGGAACGAAGCTGTAGTAATGAACAAAAAAGATGCTGAGATGATCAATGAAATTGCCTACAAGCATCTTTATGGCGATTCAAAAGAAGAATCCGCTGTCCAACCTAGAACTCCGGCTGCAAAAGTACTATATGATAATGGACTGCGCCTAGCTCCGACAAGTATCAGTGAAACTAGCTCAAACTACAACGACACCTACTCTAAAATCGCTATTTACCGCGAAGCAGAATTCACAAAGTGGTCTGGTCAAACTCACCCACTGCTGATTGTATTTAGAAATTACGCTCTTGAAGGAGCTTCTCTTTCTAATATACGATCATCATATGATCCTGCGAAAGGAAACTTTCTGAGCTTTGAAGTTAAGTCTTCTGTATCCAGACCAGACGGAACAAAATTTAATCCTAGAACAGACTTTCATACATGGACATCTCAGTTTTCAAAAGATAGTATTCAAGGAACTATAAATGAAGACCTATCCCAAGGAAGAGGCTGGAGAATGGCAGTTATTCTCAATGATACTGTTATTTCTTCTCCAACGCTTGACTCTGCTTTAAAAGACAGTGCTATGATCTCTGGAAGTTTTTCTCAAAGAGAAGCTAACCAGCTAGCTGCAGATTTAAAAGCAGGTTCATTAACATTCACACCTAAAATATTATCTGAAAAAAATGTAAGCCCTGAGCTTGGAAAACAGGATCGGCAGCAAGGTATCATGGCAATGGCAATAGCTTTGATTTTTGTAGTTATTGCAATGATTTCTTACTATAGATTTGCAGGCCTTATCGCCTCGGTTGCTGTCTTATTCAATTTAATTATTATGTGGGCTGTTTTACAAAACATCCAGGCAGTGCTGACTTTATCTGGTATAGCTGGAATTATTCTAACTGTTGGGATGGCAGTTGACGCTAACGTTTTAGTTTTTGAAAGAATTAAAGAAGAGCTGTCTCTCACACAAAGGCTTAGTGCAGCTGTAAGTGCTGGATACAAAAAAGCATTTACTGCAATTTTAGATTCTAACATCACAACTATCATAGCGGCTTTGATTCTTTTAAATTTTGATTCAGGTCCAATAAAAGGCTTTGCACTAACACTGATTATTGGAATTGCATCTTCTATGTTTACTGCTTTGTTCATGACCAGATTCTTTTTTGTGAGATGGGCTGAAAATCCTAAGCACCAATCTTTAAAAATGATGAATTTAATCAAACCTTCAAAATTCAACTTCTTAGGGAAAAGTAAACTAGTTATTGCTGTTTCAGCTTTAATTGTTCTAGTTGGATCTATTTCAATTTTTCAGAACAAAAACTCACTACTTGGAATGGACTTTACCGGAGGACATTCATTAAGCATTGAATTAGCTTTTAACGGTTCTGTTGATTATCGCAAGCAAGTAGAAGATGCGCTTCAAAAAAACGGGGCTTTACCAAATGAATTCTCTGTAAGAGAGCTTTCCCCCGCTAATAATCTTAGAGTCATGATCTCTGATTCTTTAATTGCAAAAAATAAAGAGTATGGCCTTAAGGGCTCTACAGCTTCAAACAATCAAGTTCAGTGGATTCTAGATAGCTTGAAAAAAGCTGATATTGAAATTGAATCAACAAGTTTGAAAAACATTGAGTCAAGCTGGACATCCATCAGTGGACAAATATCTAATGCTATGAAGCAAAATGCAACACTTGGCTTACTTCTCGCTCTTGCTGCAATTTTGGGCTACATTGCAATAAGGTTTGAATGGAAGTATTCTCTAAGTGCAATTTTATGCCTTATTCATGACGTTATTATTTCAATTAGTGCAGTTGCAATTTTCCACTTACTTGGAGTACCTGTTCAGATAGATTTAAATACAATAGCAGCCTTAATGACTATTATCGGATACTCTCTCAATGATACAATAATCATCTTTGATAGAATTCGTGAAGATCTTCATCTTCTTAGAAAAGAGTCGCTAAAATCAATTGTTAATCATGCACTAAACGTAACTTTAAGCAGAACTCTTATGACATCTATTACAACAATGCTTGTTTTACTTGCACTTGTAGGATTTGGTGGAAAATCAATTTTTAGTTTTGCTTTGGTAATGTGTGTTGGGGTTATATTTGGTACGCTTTCATCTTTATTTATAGCATCTCCATTGATGCTTGCATTCCATAAAATTGAAAATAGAAAAGAGCAAAAAAGCCTTACTTCTAGGAAAGCTTAATCTTTATATTGCTCAACTGTAAGATTTATGCTATTTTTAAAATTAATTGGAAGTTACCTAATTGCTGAAAACCTAAAAAAGATGAGAGCATGTTTAAGCGTCTATTTTTGAAGTAAACACATTTTTTATACCTATTAGAGGTTTTAGATTCAGTTGAAGGTTCTTTCAATCTGAATGCTTACGTAGGAAAACCTACACTTTTGAAAAGCGTAAAGATTGGAAAAAATTATGTCTTCGCACGATCTGAGTCATCCGGTTTGGGTTTATCCCAAAGAAGATCCGGAATTAGCTCAAAAAATAATCAAAGAATTTCAGGTTCATCCTGTAATTGCCAGAATTTTAGTTTCTAGAGGATTTGTCTCATTAGATAAAATCCATCAGTTTCTTTATGCAAAACTGCCTAATTTATTAAACCCTAGGCTCTTTCCTGATATGGATAAAGCTGTAAATAGAATAATGGCAGGAATAGCAAAAAAAGAAAATATCCTAATTTATGGAGATAATGATGTTGATGGGATGACCTCTACTGCTTTATTGGTAGAGTTTCTCCAAAATATAGGAGCTTCAGTTTTTTTCTTTGTTCCTAATCGCAATACTCTACAAAAATCTTTTACAAAAAATGCCTTAGAATTTGCACTTTCAAAAAGATGTTCTTTAATCATTACCGTTGATTGTGGAATTACAGCTGCTGATGAAATTGACGAAATAGTCCAAAATAAAATCGATGTAATTATAACAGACCACCATGAGCCTACCTCAAGAATTCCAAATTGTGTCGCAACCCTAAATCCTAAATTAATTAATAGCACTTATCCAAACAGAGCTTTAACGGGTGTTGGAGTCGCCTTTAAATTGGCTCATGCAATCACAAACCATTTAATTGAAGAAGGTAAAATATCTGAAAGTGAAATAGATCTAAAAGACTATTTGGATTTAGTAGCATTAGGAACTATTGCAGATATGGGATCTTTACTGGGAGAAAACCGCATACTTGTAAGGTATGGACTTACCCAGCTTAGGAACACCAAACGAATAGGCCTTTCTAAACTCTGTAATGTCTCAGAGCTGGAAACAATAGATGTAACTCCTATTGACATAGCTTCTAAAGTAGCCCCCAGACTAAACAGTCTAGGCCGCATAGCTGATCCACATAAGGGAGTTGAGCTGTTATTAATTAAGGATGAAAATCAAGCTGAGATCTTAGCTAAAGAATTAGATTTATATAATTTAGAAAGACAAAAAATTGAAAGATCTGCAGCTGAAGATATTGATAGGCATATTTTAAAGCATCCTAGTATTCTGAATGAAAAAGCCATTGTATTACATTCGAAAAGCTGGCACCCGGGAATTATTCCTATAATTGCAGCAAGACTTACCAAATACTACAACCGACCAACTTTAATTATATCGATAGATAAAGGGCTTGGAAAAGGATCTATTAGAACTATTCCTGAATTCCCACTTTTGGGCGTTTTGAAAAAGTATTCTAATTACCTAGTAAATTTTGGAGGGCATGATTGTGCTGCTGGACTGACTATAAAAGAAGAAAATATTGAGCAGTTCAAAAAGCTTTTCATTAATTACTCAAATGAGTTCTTAAAAGATCAAGACCTTGTTACAAAACTTTATTTAGATGCCAAAGTTAACTTTTCAGAGTTGACTTTTGACTTTATGGAATCATTTAGTCTCTTTGAGCCTTTTGGTAATGAAAATCCACCTCCCCTTCTTTACTCTGATGTTCATCAAATATGGACCCCAAAAGTTGTCGGCAAAATTCATTTAAAAATGTTTCTCGAACAAAATGACCGGATGCTAGAAGGAATTGGTTTTGGAATGTCAAACCGCAGAAATAATCTTAAAAAGAAGAAAATCCCGTTAAGGGTAGCTTTCTCTCCACATATTAATATGTTTTTAAATAAAGCAAGCATTCAACTTCAAGTAAAAGACTTTCAGCTGACTTAGATTATATTGTTATTCTGAATAGATTGTTTTTTGATTAAAAAAAAGCCCCTGATAAAGGGGCTTTTTAAATTAGATGACCTGTTGGTCAGTAA
>Ga0210057_1006361_pt1 | contig 14727 bp, 14 predicted proteins | sample CryGeyCG2114_010_2_FD_183968 | JGI IMG/M metagenome (GOLD analysis project Ga0210057, IMG submission 183968) | Groundwater microbial communities from aquifer - Crystal Geyser CG10_big_fil_rev_8/21/14_0.10 (SPAdes) (version 2) | ecosystem: Environmental > Aquatic > Deep subsurface > Groundwater ... | reverse complement strand
CACCAAAATACACAATTTGATTGGTATTTGCATCGTTTTCTGCAGCAAGAAACGCTTCAACGGGAGAAAGTATTGGAAAGCGATCTCCACCAAAAGACAATGAGAATGAAATTCTCTTATGGAGCCTCGTAACAATCTGTATTAGCTCATTTGTCATTCCTCCTGAGGATGAAAATACGGCGGTATTTCCTGGTTCAAATAGGTGTGAATCGATGAGTTGATCAGCTTGCGTACCTCCGATTGCCCCCAATTTTACCTGTCCAGGAATCATGAGACCAACTGTCGCTGGACCAATAATAAATACATCCTTCTTTATCTGATGAAAAAGCTCAAGAGAATGTTTTTCGGGAACATTTTCTGCAAAAATGGCACCGCCAACAATATGAGGGAGCGCCCCCAAAATATCCACAGTAGAGGAGAGGGTTCGCCTTCCTGAGGTCAAGTTGAGAAATAAGGTACCTGAATTTTTGATATGACGAGGCAGAGTATCGATTGATTGATACACTGGTATCAAGCGCTCATCACCACCCCAAAATAGTCGAACATATTTTCGTCCCGATGCAATGATTGCAACAAGGTTAGGTTTTTCTTTTCCACATAAGAAATCAAAATCCAACATGGATTGAAGTATCCCCTGATGACTTCCTAACGAGACAATCGAATGGTTTGTTTTTCGAATTTTGTTTATATCAATCATAATACATTTACCACTTTCCTGACAATTTCAAAGAGCGAAAGCTCTGGTCCAGCAACATATCCAAGCATATTGTTGGTTTGCAGCCATGTCTCCATCATTGCAAGACCTTCTTTCTGCATTGGCCCACCACGCCGAACATACACAGTCACTTTCTGGTTACTGAGCTTTTTTTTATGATCTTCCAGAGCCCTGATAATACCCTGAAAGGTTATTCGAACATCGGTAAAATTTGCAACGCCACCACCTATGAGAAGTATTTTTTTCTTTGAATTGCTTTTAAAAAGCGCCTTCAGTAATTCTTTTGTATAGAGATACGTTTCTTCAGCATTTGGATTTCCCGAATATTCCCCGTAATTACCGAGATCTTTTCCATGACCTAAATTATAAAACTCATCGGCAAGCGTAATACTTGCTCCTCCTCCTGAAAGGAGCACCCATACCGATCCATTTTGATTCAGCAGTGTAAATGACAAAGCTGCCTGACTGTTGTCATTGAGAGCCTTTATGGACTTCTCTTCGGGGGATTTTTGCTGATCCTGAACAACATCTTGCTCCCCCCACCCATCTCGAATAAAATATCGCGCAGTACTATCGACTTCAACCGCCAAATCAAGAATATGAATCACCGAGTCTTGAACAACGAGCGGATTGATCTCCAAGAAAGATACATAATTTTTCTCGAAAAATCCAATAAGTTTTTCAATAAATTCCACTTCAACTCCCAGTTCCTGAGCAACTTTATCTATTACCTTGTCATCCCCGACTCCGATCGGGGATCCAGACTGGATTCCCGCCTGCGCGGGAATGACAGGCATAATCGCATCTCTGATTTCCTTTTTCATCTTCTCTATATCAATCCCTCCAACCGATGCATATCGGACCAAAAAACCCTCACGAGTGCGCTCAATTGACACGTATCGCTCAGCATCCTGCTCATATGACACCATGCGCTCGATAAGAAAACTGGAATAGCCTTTCCTGACAAGCTTTTTTATTGATTCTGTGAGAGATGCGTGCTTCACATTGAGTTCAATTAATCCCTTTTTCATTCTTCCTTTAACTCCCTGATCAACCTTGACAACATACGTTTCTTTCACTGGTAGTTTTGAGAGGGGAGTGGAAAAAGAAAGTATTCCTTTTGAGTCAATCAAAACCGCTACGCCATCGTACTTTTTATTCAAATCACGGTAGAGAAGTTGTTTTGATTTGTGTTCGGTTAGCTTGACTCGTGACATGGAAATAAAAGCGTGTAATGTAAATAGAGTTTGGCGAAGATATCTTTTTCCGCAACAATGTCGTGGGCCCCTTTGGGTGACGACGTGAGGAAAAATGGTATCGAGCCAACTAATACTATTCAAATAAATAAGTCGAGCATACCCTCGACTTCAGTATGGTAGTCTCCAAATTAAACAAAATCATTCGCTCACTTAAATAACTGTATTTAGATTGCTGTAACAGCATAAATTAGAAGGTGCATGACCAAATATAATATTTTGAGTGGAGAAGTGGTATCGCTCATTTTCTTCCAATACTCTCCCTCACCAACCCCTCTTCAAATATGCTACAACCACTCCCCTATTTTAAATTAAAAAATATATACCTTCACTTTAATATCTTCCGTAGAGAATTAATTTTGAAGAAAAACATGAAAAACAGTCATTATATAATTAAGCTCAAAAAACCCGAAAATCAACATTTAACGACGTAAATTGACCAATTTTCTCTCTGCTTTATAAAAACCACACAAATGGTACTTTATGATTTATGTTGTCTTAATAGTCCAATTCAATTTACTGACCCCCTCCTCTACCGGTCATTATTTTGGGAGGGGAGTGCTCTCTGAGATTAATCTGTTATCCTTTCCCACGAAAGCATCGTTTAATATTGATTGGCTCTATATCATCCACATTCCAAGGAGTCTCAAATTCTTGAGCACTGCTCCCATATCACCCCATCCGAAAGCGCCATCACCATCAAAATCAAGGGGAATCATCGGTTCAAATACAACCTCATTCTCCCCTTTCTGAAAGTCAGCATAGGTCTGGCGCGGAAGATAATGCTTTTTTAGGAGAACGACGCGATACTTTTGACCAAGGGCGATATTATCAACTTTCTCTATCGAACCCTGACCATCGACGACTTGAATACCACCTTTCCTAAATACAAGCTCTTCGTGTTGATTATATATTTGAAGTTCAAAGTCGCTGTCAGTCGTGGTTCGCTTTGGAAATAGTGAAATTTTGTATAAAAGCGAAGGAAGTGACACCACTTCATAATCCCAATGACTACTGCTTATAACCATATCTTCATTTCGGTACAATACAAGGCGCGAATTGAACGCACCAAGTTCATTTAGAGTAGAAAAGTAAATATCAATGGTTCTTGTTTCAAATGGCTTGATTTCACCAAACGATGATATCAAATACTGCGATGGCTCGACATTTTCAAGCATGAATCCATACCCGTTCTCGCGACTCCAGATCGCTTGACCATTGTTAGTCACATCTACCCGCAGATGATAGGTCGACCGCTCAACAATCTCACGAGGAAAGTCAGTCATATCAAATGACCCATCCTGATGTATTTCAGGATTTCCATCCGGTTTCTCCATGTCCCGAACCATTTCATATTCAGGGTATACTCCCCCATTCCCCTCTTTTACCCAGGAAAACTTTAAGAATGGCTCACCCTGATAATTGAGCACAAATGGCGTCACTGCAATCACTCGTTCATCGGGAATCCATATATTTTGAAATACATATCGAAAGTTCTCCGCAATCTGGGTGCGTGAAAGCACGTCTCCATTCCACCCAGTTTCAGTGATAAATACCGGGAGCGCTTTGATCCCCAAGGAAGATAATAATGAGAGCTCCCATTCATATGTTTTAACTGATCCTCGTCCACTGCTCGATGGTCGACCAGCAAAATTTGGATTTGGATATGAATGAGATGACAAGCCGTCAAACAGTTCATTAAAATCATCAGCGCCAATCTCACTAACTACCTCTTCCAAAAAGACCTTCTCGTCCATATACCGTGGTCTGTTTTGTGGAGCTGATGCATCCATCCCTCCCATCATCACAAAAAAATCTGCATCTGCTTCTTTGAGTTTCCTGGCAAATGCTTCATTCACCCGAGCAAAAGATTTTGGATCAACTTCGCCCCCCCATTCAGATGCATGGTTTGGTTCATTGAACAAAATAATGTAACGATTTTTGACCACCCAATGCAAACTGTTCAAAAAATCTATCCAATCATCTGCATCTCCCTCTTCTGGACGCTTCCAATTTTCACCCTCTGGAGATGTTGCGATACGAATGATTGGCACCAGGCCCCGATCTCGAAGTTTATCAAAGATTGGTTGCCATTTATCTCTGCTTTTATCATCTTCGTGGATCACGAGAGTGATATATCCCCACTGTCCCCCAGTTCCGTTAACAAGATCAGCTGCACGATCAATATCTTCGTCCTGCGGCTGAGCAAGATGAATGCCAAATTTGTTTGTTGAGTGATTAGCTGCTAGAACGGGCTTTATTTGAAGAAAGAAGATCATAAAAATAATCATGACCCCGTATTTTGCGATTTTAGGTATGAGTAAAGACATAGAGCTATATTATATACACTCATTTCAGTCAGAAGAGGTGTATATTCAGCCTTTTAAACTTTTGGAAGAACGATTGAAGTTTGGTGCGAATATTTCCCAAAAGTATCTTTGTATGATTTTTCACATACTTCATCGGCCTCAAAGAAAATAATCTGAGCAATCCCTTCACCTGCATAGATTCGTGCAGGAAGGGTAGTTGTGTTTGATATTTCAATAATGAGAGAGCCTTCCCATTCGGGCTGCAGTGGGGTGACATTCACGATTATTCCACATCTGGCATAGGTAGATTTACCGATACAAAGCCCCATAACACTTCTCGGAATTCGAAAATATTCCTGGCTGCGAGTGAGTGCAAATGAATTGGGAGGGATAAGAATCTGTCCTTCTCCAACAATATCAACAAATGATTTTTCATCAAACGCCTTCGGATCAACTACTGCTGAGTGAATGTTAGTAAAAATTTTAAACTCATCTGCTACTCTGAGGTCATATCCATAAGATGAAAGACCGTATGACACATGTCCATCTCGTACTTGCTCATCCTGAAAAGGATCTATCATCTTGTGTTCTTTGACCATTCTTCTTATCCAATGATCTGGCATTATTGACATATATCATTTTACCCAATACTTCTTCGAAGTAGTGCGGCTTTTTCAATTAAATTTGAAATATCTTTACCTTCATTTATGCGATCAAATATTTGTGAAGTAACTGTATGATGTTCGATCATATCCTTAGTTAGCTCTGGTTCCTGACCAAGATACTGCTGTATTCCGCGTGCATCTGCAAGTACTTCATCAAAGCCCGTAGTATTCTTTGCAAGCTTTTCGAGAACGTTAAAATTTGTATAAGAAATAGTGTGTAATAAATCAGAACGAAGATTGATATATATCTTTTCTAATAAATCTAACAGTTCCCGCATATTATCTGTTTTTAGCATCTGTAAACCACGTCCAGTTCCGATTAGCTCAGGGGGAATACCAACTGAATATAGTGATGAAGTAAACGTGATTGCTCGTGGCAATTTTACTTCACCAACTCCCCGCGAATATCCAAACAGTCCAATATGTTGTACACGTTCTCTTCTTTTTGGTATTGATTTTGACACTTGATTGATGAGAGGCGCTAACTTCTCTATCGTTGCTCGATAATACTGTGAAAAAAGTATCATTATTTTTCGCAATTTTGCCTCTTCTTTTGGTGAAATCATTCGTGTTTCAAGAGTTTTTAGTTTCGCTTCTAGCTTTTGTATAGCCTCAATCACCTCATCTTTTGGAAAGTCATATCGAAAAGCACTCTGAATAGTAGTCGTGCGAATACCCGCATATTCATTCATAAACTGATCAACTGTTCGAGGGCTAATTCCGCCACGAAAGGGAAGGGCTGCAGCACCGATCATTGGATAGAGTGGAATTTCATTTGTTTCTTCAAATTTTTTATATCTTGAAAGGGCAATTTTGATTGCAAGGACCGTTGGGACAATTCCTGCATTAAGAGCTGGATCAGATCGAGCGACATAGGGACGGATATATTCTGGCTTAAATCCAAATCCTTGTATATGTCTTTCGAGATATTCTTTCAAAATTTCATCCGAATGAGAAATGGTATCTATGTCTTCAAATAAAGGAATAAGCTCTATGTGTTCTATATCTCCCGCACTTCTTTTGAGTAATGGGTGTCTCACCGAGGCCATTTGTCGGAATGCATCTTGGACATCGTACATTTCTTTAGCAGATTCAGTCATTGGTAAGATTACTTCAAATAATGGGTTATCTTGGAGCCCCAAAGTCTTTGAAAGACCAGATGCTGCAAGGATCCCCATAAATGCTCTTCCCAATCGATACTCTGTCTCTACCTTTGGGTTGGGCAGACGAAAGGTAATAAACTTATCTTTCCCAATTTTCTCTTTTTGAAAGTAGTCGAAGTACTCACCAAATATTCGCTCTAAAATCGCCTCATCAACGAGTTTTCCCTCCCAGTCCCACTTATACTCAGTTGCTCCTAAATCTTTAAACGAAAGGTAAAGTTCTCGCGGCTCCTCTTGAGTGCTTATGAACGGCTTAAAATGCCAATACGGAGTATGAGCATGGTCAGGATGCTGTGTGACCATGGTGGCGGGTATTTTTCGAGTCATTTTCATTGTGTATTATTATACATCCGTTTTTGATAAAATAGAACATATGGATATATCAAAAAGAATGAAAGAACTTCCCATTTCCTCAATTCGAAAGTTGATTCCACTTTCAGATAGTGCAAAGCAAAGAGGAGTAAAGATATATCATCTCAATATGGGGCAACCCGACGTGCAAACTCCGGAAGTAATGATTGATGCATTGAAAAATTGGAAGCAAAATCCCATATCATATGCGCCATCTGGAGGAACACAAGAATATCTTCAAGCTCTTGAAACATATTATCATGATTTAGGATTTTTATTTGTTAATACCAAAAATACTATTGGTACTATTGCAGGTTCTGAAGCTATAAATATGGCACTGTTTGCCGTATGTGATCCTGGAGATGAAGTGCTTGTTTTTGAACCGTTTTATAGCAGCTACCAAACATCGGCACAGCTTTGGAATATCAAACTTATTCCCGTTGAAACATCTCTTCACGATGGATTTCATCTTCCTCCACGAGCAATAATTGAATCCGCAATCACCGAAAAAACAAAGGCAATTCTCTATTCCAATCCCGGAAATCCAACGGGAACCGTGTATTCGAAGGAAGAAATTCTTCTGCTTGTTGATATAGTTAAGAAACACAACTTATTTATCCTCTCTGATGAAGTATACCGAGAATATACATTTGTCGATCGCCCACACGTGTCTCTTCTAACATTTATGCAAGAAATTCCCGAACAAGCAATTCTTATTGATAGCCTTTCAAAACGATACAATCTGTGTGGCGCTCGTCTTGGAAATCTCATTTCACTCAATGAACAAGTCTTAAATGGATCTCTGAAATTTGCCATGAGCCGTCTTTCCGGAGGAATAATTGACCAATATCTTGGGTCAAAGCTTGTCGATGTTCCCTCAGAATATACCAAGTCGATGCAGATCGAGTATCAAAAACGTCGCGATATCATGTTTGAAGGGCTTCAGTCTATTGATGGCATTTCAGTAACCAAACCTGAAGGGGCTTTTTACATCATGGCCGAACTACCTGTTGAAGATGCTGAAAAATTTTCTATCTGGCTTCTTGAATCGTTTCATGACAACAATGAAACGGTGATGCTTGCCCCTGGATATGGATTTTATTCCGATCCCAAAAAGGGAAAAAAACAAGTTCGAATTGCATATGTTCTTGAAGAATCTCAGCTTCGTCGGTCTATTGAAATCTTAGATATGGCACTGCGCGAATATAAAAAAATTCAATAATCCTCCCGAAACAAATATTAGCAGTGTCTATGCACGACCATTACCACTCCCTTTTTCAAGAGAATACTGACCGTGGGATTATTTATTACATTACTAATGCCTCGTGTGGAAGATAACTGAAGTAATTCATGGTGCAACTCATATTGTAGGCCTTCTGTCAATACTCCTTCCGCATCAGTATGTAAGGGAATAATCGAAACCTCATCATTTATTTTTCCGCTAAATTGCAGAGAATTTGTCACGAAATAAATATCTTCATTATTCTGAATAATCTTAACCTTTAACTTTGTTAATAATTTACTCAGATAATTAATAGTCGCAATCATATGATCAAATCGATCTCCCACAAAGCCGGTAATGATTACCTCCTTAAATCCCCGATCAATAGCATATAAAATGGCAAGCTCTGAATCAGTTTGATCTTTTTCTTTCGGATGTATTATTACCTTCGTATTGTTTTGTTTCAAAATTCGATACACATCTTTATTTATCGAATCCATATCGCCGATTAATGCATCGGGGAATATATTTTGTTCACTGAGCATATTCGCTCCTCCATCAACGGCGATTATATACTGCGTTTCTTTTATTGCATCTCTGAGTCTATCTTCATTAATTGAACCGCCATTTAAATAGATTAGGGCTGTTTTCATACCAAAAGTATATAAAATATTATGGATATGTTGTTGGAGATACTATGAAGTCTGGACTACCTTCTTGCTCTAATTGTTGTTGAGCCTTTTCAAATTCTTGAATGTAATCTGGTTTTTGTTTTTGAATAGATGACTGTTGCAAAAAATTTTCAAAGAATATATTTTGATTTGCCGATGCTGCTTTGACACTTGAATGGGGAATTTCTATCTGAAAATCCTCATAATCAAATAGTATTTTTTGTTCAATATCTGATGAAGAAATTATTATTTGTTGTATTTGCTCAGATTTTTCATCTATATAAAAATCCGTTATTTGCATGTTGTCTTTTTTCAAGGTCATGACATAGCAGGTCCTTGCTCCGCAGAGATCCTGATGGGTATAGGACAAAGAGGTTTGGGGATCTTGGATATCTTTTACCAGATTGTTAAAAAAGATAGTTGGATCAAATGGAAGCGTGATATCAAACTTATCAACATCTTGCACTGATTGTTTCCACCAATAATTGTCAGAGTAATCTTTTAAAAAGACTGCGTCATCGGCAATAATCAAATGCATCGTCTCATCAGATGATTCTTTTTTGAGTATTTCTTGAGATGATCCCTCAATCGCCCATTCGATCGTAAATAATGGGATTGTCTTATGAATTTCAGTATACGTTCCATGATGTTGCGTTGAGCTGTCTATTACCAATTGATCAAGGAGTGTACAAATCCGCGCATCATCCTCCTGACAGCGATTTGTCCATTTTGTATATCCGAAAAACCCCAAAAATACTCCTCCAATAAGAAGTACAATAATTATTATTATATTCGGATTCCAACTCATATATTTATGATAGCATATGCTCGTAATTATGCGCTCTTGCCTCCAGTATATGTCTTTTGTATACTGGGTGTATATGCATATTATACGGGAATACACCCACGCTGATATTGATGCGATCAAACAGTGTATTGAAGAACTTCAAGAATACGAACGTCTGATGGATCCTCATCGCATTGAAGGGGTCAAAATTGCTCATGATTATCTTGAGCACCTTTTAAAATTGTGTGAGCAGGGGGTGGGGAAAATTTTTGTGGTTGAAATCAATAATGAGGTTGTTGGAATGATCTCCGTTTATATTGAAGATGATAAAAAACATTTCAGAAAAGCCCATCGATTTGCATACATATCTGATCTTATTGTGATGAAAGAACATAAAAATGATGGCGTAGTGAAAGAACTCCTCGAGACTGCAGAGGCATATGCGCGAACACAAAAAGTGTCTACTATTCAGGCTTCAATTTTGAAAAAACACGAAGAAGGATTACAGGGATACCTCAGAAATGGATTTCAGGAATGGGAAATACGGGTGAGAAAAATCATAGAATAAAGAGGCGCCAAATCAGCATATCTTAACGGGAAAACATTCTTCGAATTCTTCCAATTATTGGTTCAGGCCCATACCTCTGCGTTCCAATTACTGACCATACCTCTCGATGAATCATATGGGAAGGATCCTCTTTACTCCCGATTTCTTCGACATATCGTATTCGCTTAAATCCCAATCTTGGATTAATTTGAGATGGGAATGTAGTTATTGTCATATATCGACCTTCTTCTCCATTATGATAGGTTCCCCCAACCCCACCATCTTGACACATATAATTTTCAGTAAGTACCTCTTCTAAAATTCGATGAGGATCCTGACAGTTCTCATACTTTTCCGCAACTGCGTGCCCTTCAACATAATCAATGGCGATTAGTGGAATTTCTTGAATTCCCGAGTATTTTGTTTGCCCGCTATATGTGGTAGCAAATGCACATGCATTCTCAACTCCCTCTCTTATCGACGCTACTAGTTGAAAATCCAAATGCATCGCACACTCACTCCCAGCAACTGAACCTGACGGATCTTCTATTCTCATAATATATTAAGATACCTTGTGTCGGGGCGACAGGGCTCGAACCTGCGACCTTTGGACCCCCAGCCCAACGTTCTAGCCATCTGAACTACGCCCCGATCATACAAAGTATTGTATACTATTTTAATATGAAACGGCCTTCACTTGTCGCAATCTTTGCTCACCCTGACGATGAAGCATTCGGACCGGCAGGAACGATTGCAAAATACTCCAAAGACTATGACGTATACCTCATATGCGCTACGCGTGGGGAAGCAGGTGAAAATTTTTTGGATGATGCCACTCGATCAATTGGTGAGATACGAGAAGAAGAGCTTCGTGCATCTGCAAAGCTTCTTGGCGTACAGAAAGTATTTTTCCTGAATTATGAAGATGGAGGGCTTTGTAACAATAAATATCATGATATTGCAGGGAAAGTAAAAAGCCTCCTCGACACCATTGAGCCCGAAATTCTTCTTACCTTTGAACTCCGCGGTGTATCTGGACATCTTGATCATGTTGCAATGGCAATGATTACGTACTTCTTATTTTATAAAGTTTCATACACCAAAAAAATGATGTCGTATGTCATCATGCGCGAAATGACCGATGAACTGCGAGATTATTTTATCTACGTTCCCCATGGATTTAAACGTGAGCGAGTAGATGAAATTGTGGATGTAAATGAGTACTGGGAGCTAAAAAAACAAGCTATTTCTGAACACAAATCACAACGTCCCGACGTGTCACGAATGCTTCATTCCATGGACGCATTTCCGAAAGAAGAATATTTTCTTGTCCATACAAAGCCATGACTATTCGCTGGATTCTCATCGTCTCCTTTCTATTCATCCTCCTTCACCTTTCCCTTGCCTCAATAATTCCACACTTTATTGCACCTGCATCATTTCCCTACCATGAAGATCTGGTCCAATCAGGATTACCTCAAAGCATATATTCTTTTGCAAATTTTGATGGCGCTCAATATCTCAAAATTGCACAAAGCGGCTATCTTCCTCTCACGCAAGCATTTTTTCCCCTCTATCCAATTTCCATTCGTGTTATATCAATCGTGACAAGCATCCCTCATTTATTATCAGGACTTCTCATTTCTATCCTGTCATTTATTGGGGCGATTGTATTGTTAACTAAATATCTCCAAAATCTCTCATTTACTCGAATAGAGATCAAATGGTTTATTATTTTCTTCCTCACCTTCCCAACGTCATTTTTTTTAATAACTCTGTATACAGAGAGCATATTTCTTTTGTTTTTTCTTGGTGGGCTCGTTTCACTACAATACAAGAAATATGTTGTCGCTGGCATGTGTGGAGTTGCGATTGGACTCACACGTGTCACGGGTATTTTCTTGGTAATTCCTCTGTTTTTTCAACTCCTCCAAACTTACGTAGGTCAAAAGAATGCATTATTCAGACTTAAAGAAATAATTGACATACTTAAATTACGAAAAAACGTATTGATTTTGGCTGCGCCTATTGTGGGATTCTTTGTTTATTCCGTCTTTCTCAAATTCACCACGGGAGACTATTTTGCATTTTTTAATCTCCAGCCGGTATCAAACGCGACTCGATCAACCGATCTGGTTCTTTTACCCCAAGTACTGTACCGATATATCAAAATATTTATGACGGCGACACCAAATTTCCAGTATTTTGTGGCATCAGTAGAATTTATTACGCTCATTGTTATTGGATCTCTCATCGCTTATGACCTCCTGAAAATTATAAAAGAATCAAAGAAAAATCAATTTGCACAAATTGGGCTCCATTTATATTCTATTTCCATGCTCATTTTACCGACACTTACCGGCACTCTCAGCTCTCTTCCACGATATGCACTGCCACTTTTATCAATATACGTAATTCTTGCAAAAGTAAATAATACTCGTATCAAAATTGGTATCGCTTCGATTTTTCTGATACTTCACCTTATTTTATTCTCATTTTTTATCCAGGGGTATTTTGTGAGTTGATCGAAAAGAAAGAAAATAATGTGCGAGGAAAATACAAGGAGTGGACCTGACGGGGGTCGAACCCGTAACCTTCTGACTGCCAGCCAGACGCGCTGCCAATTGCGCCACAGGCCCATAATTCAACTCAATATTGTACCATATTCATGAGAACGACTATTGAATAGAACAATCTTCGTACCTATACTATTAAACATGCAGATCCCCGATAATACTGACTCTCACTCTTTGGAAATCCAAGAGGCACCACTGAAAAAAGAGTTTTTTCTCAAACGACTTATTACTAACTCAAAAACACAGAGCATTATCGGTGCACTATTTATTCTTATTATTGGACTGCTTGGGATCGCCCTGTATGTGGGGGCATCTGGAAAAGTACCTCTTTTTTCTTTTTCAAAAGAATCAAATTATCAAAGACCGACTGAAATCATGCAGTCAACAAAAGAAAGCGCCTTGCAAAGATTTCTTAGTGCACGAAAGGATGCCGCATCAACAAAAGTTTCCGCAACCCCTTCCCCCACAATATATCCAACAAAAACTCCAACTATAACTCCTTCCGTGCAATTAAAAACGCCGACACCAACTAAGAAAATAGCTTCTACTCCGACGCAAACTCCTCAATCAACGCCGACCAACACAGTAACCCCATCCCCAACACAGATTCCTACTTCGACGCCGATCCCATATCCGCCTACTTTTGAAATTCTATATCCAAATGAAGGTCAATACATCGAATTAACAAGCTCACAAACATTATGCATCGTTGATTATCCAACGGGAAACTACACCGCAGGATCGCTTAAAAGAAGAAATATGAACAATGGTGGTTGGACTGAGTATGCAACGCCCGATGGTACCTGTTTTGACCCTTTGGAAGGTCAAAATACATTTTCATTTCAATACAAAAATAGCCAAGGGATTGAGTCTGTTGTGTATACTCGTTCATTCTCGTTTCATCGTTTGTAGTGAATGTATGTTTTTATTGAATGTGCGCTTCCTCCTCCCCTCCTCTCCTCCTTCATAATATGCAGAACGTGAATATTTACATGCTGTGGAAAGAAATTATTTGTGGATTTATTTGCATATTTTTATATACCATGGTATAACAAAATGTACGTACATCCAATGCGCACTTCTTTACTATTTCAATCTGCGAACGCGAGACACCCGGGTCGTATGGATATATGTTAGAGTCCAATCTGAGGATCGATCATGCGGGCTTTTTGAAGATATATGGCTGCATTTACCATATCTTTATCTGCCCGATACAGAACATGCAATGAGTACAAAATTTCTGGAGATTCGGGATTTAACTCAAGAAGAGCGCGCAGTGTTTGTATCTGGACGGATCGGTCATTTGACTCTTTATATATTGCTTCAGAATTTTTTGAGATCACCTGTTGCACTTCAGGAAACAGATATTTATATTGTTTTGTATCTTTGGCTTTGGTTAAAAGCTCAACGACTGATTTTTCATCATCATTTGCAAGATCAAAAAATAGTTGAGGAACATGCTGAGAACTCCAGATATTTACAACAATAAATAACAGTGAAATACTATAGACAATAATCATCGCTGCGGTTTTAAGAAAAGCTAATAGTTTGTCATCTGCCTGTTCTTGTTTCTTTTTTTTCTTTTTTGATGCCATAAATTATTATACTGAACTCTTGACTCGGACAGTGGCAACAATTGAGCCGTACACATTCCAACAGATGAGGAATATCTTGTATACTAAATTATATGCCTATTGATCTCAATGAATATAAACAACTTTATCTAAAAACTGCTTCTGATAAGCTTTCTGAAATGACCGATCTTCTGAGCGCTGTCGAGCAGCGTCACGACCCAAAAGCTCAAGCTGATTTTCATCGTCTCGCTCACTCGATTAAAAGCCAAAGTCTGGTGATGGGTTATTATCAACTCGGTCTTGCAGGAAAGATACTGGAAGCATTATTTCGAGCAGTGCAAAAAGATCAAATCAAACTTGATACAAATATATTTGAAATAATTAGAAAAACAATCAATGCAATGAGTCAATCTCTGATAAGTATTCAATCCCAACAGGGAGAGCTCAATCTATCTCATGAAATCCAATCGCTTGAAGAGCATACTAAAATCAGACTTCTTGATCCGTAAAATGATGATTATAAATTTAAGGTAACTATGTATATATTAGTGGCAGAAGACGATGAATTTTTTCAGAAATTCTATAAAAATGAGTTGGAGCAACATGGCTATGAAGTTCAAATTGCAGCAAATGGCACCGAAACCCTCGCAAGCATTGTGCAAAGAAGTCCCGATCTATTAATTCTGGACATCATCATGCCCATAATGGATGGCTTTGAGGTTCTTGAGGAACTGTCAAAGTCGGGGCAAATAACCACCATCCCCGTCTTAATTTTTTCAACTCTTGGACAGGAGGCAGATGTAAAACATGCGATAGATCTTGGAGCAAAGGGATATGTAAATAAAAGTTTTTTTGATTTTGATTCACTTCTCATAAAAATAAAAGCGGTGA
>Ga0210057_1006358_pt1 | contig 14735 bp, 15 predicted proteins | sample CryGeyCG2114_010_2_FD_183968 | JGI IMG/M metagenome (GOLD analysis project Ga0210057, IMG submission 183968) | Groundwater microbial communities from aquifer - Crystal Geyser CG10_big_fil_rev_8/21/14_0.10 (SPAdes) (version 2) | ecosystem: Environmental > Aquatic > Deep subsurface > Groundwater ... | reverse complement strand
AAAAACCTTAATTTTGCTAAGCTTCTGCTTAATATCGAAGAACTTCATTTCTAAATACTACGCTTTACCGTAGTTTTTGTCAACACGAGCTCTAATCCCCCAATTCGGCCTAATTAGGGGAACACGATCCCCTAATTTGTGGGAATTAGGCACGAGTAGTTAATCGTGTGGGATAATTGACTTGTGTCACTCCAAAGCAAAGAAATAAATCCTGAACTAAGTATCGTCATCATCAATTATCAAACGGATGATCTGGTTGTGAATCTAGTCCAAAAGCTAGTTCCCCGTCTTGGAGTAGAAATAATAATAGTAGACAACAGCCCCACCGATTCGCTCCACCACAAGCTACCCAAGAGAAGCGACGTTCAGTATTTTTTTACCGGGAAAAATCCAGAACAATGTCGGTTATTTTGACTCTTTTTTGAAACACCCCCTTAACTACCTTTTTGCCCGCCCAAGGTTTCTAAAGTGCTCTTCGATAAAAGAGCCCATTCAGGTGGATCTTCTTACTGGATCTGCCATGCTTATTCACAATTCGGTGTTCAAACAAATTGGCCTGCTGGACGAAAAGAATTTTTTTATGTATTACGAAGACATAGATTTTTCATATCGGTTGCACCAAAAGGGTGTACCGGTCCTTTACGACCCCGATGTAAGGATACTTCACCTTGGCGGAGCCAGTTCGGATCAGGACACCAGACAAAAAAACAAAAACTATCAACACGGCTTGACAGTCTATCTCACAAAAAACAGAGGCTACTTGTACGCCAAGATTAACAACCTCTTTCATTTTCTAGCATAAAATCAAATATTATTATGTTTGTCTCTAAACAACTCTACCGGCGACTTGCCCTTGAGTCTTTTGTGTGGAAAGTAGTTCCAAATGTCACCAAAAAGCTGGTAATGTTTGAATATGACCCTCTCCGGTATCCCCATTTTGATTAAATCGGTGTAAAAATCGGCCTCGTTGTGGTGGTAGTTTTCAACAAAACTCTTATGTAGAGCAAGAATCAGGATCTGAAGTAAAAATTCTCCAGGTAGAAGTGACTTAAGAGCTATGAGAAGTATTGCCACACCGGCATGATATTCACAGATATCCCGTCTTGGTCGAATATCTCAGTATCATTCATGGTCAGCACAAATCCCTCTTTAAGTTTAAACTTTTTACATGAATCAACCAAACCTCTTACTTCTCGCTCCATAGTCTTGGTCTCTGAGGTGTCCAGGGCGACTTGAATAGACGCGGTGACAACTCCCTTTTCAATCACAACAAAATCACATTCACTTCCATTTTGTTGATACGCAATTTGCCTTCCTTGTTTCAAGAGTTCTAGCGCCACTGTAGTTTCTAGCAATCTTCCTAAGTCCTGGCTAAGTTTGTAGTCTAGAGAGGCACCTAGGCCAGTATCAATTACATAAGTCTTTTTTTGAGAGCCCTCTGCCTTGACTATGGAATGTGAATATTTATTTACAAAACGGTTCAGATAGATATCATCTACATAACCTTGGTATAGGTAGAGGGTATCTTTGCTTACTTGATATCCTTGGGATTTAAGCTCGTGATAAATTTTATTTACGCTAAACTCGCCCGCACTGGCTCCGATGATTCTTTTGCAAAAGTATTTCAGAGTAGAACTATTGGTAATTTTGAATCTTTCGACAATATCCCTAAAAACCATTACATTGAAGTACTCCTGCAATATCTTGTCTTTTAACTCTTCTGGTTGGTTTAGTATTTCCGGAAAACCCCCCCGATGAAGGAATCGATCAAATAGATTGATATAAATTGCCTTGTCCTTGCTGTTGTTTTTACTGAGTTTTGGATGCAAAATTCTAGAAAACTCAGAAAATGATAACGGATACACCTCAAAAGTTACCGTTCTTCCACGTAGGGCAGTTGAAATCTCTTTTGATAGTAATTTTGAATTTGATCCTGTGATGAATAGTCGTTGGCTTATTGAAGAATAAACTCTGGCAATAAATTTTTCCCAGCCTTCAATCTCCTGAATTTCATCAAAGAAAAAGTAACAGTCTGATAGTTCCAGATCGGGATGAAGCTCCCTGTATGACTGCAGAATCAAGTCCAGTTCGTCAATTGCGAGATGAAGACGCTCATCTTCAAAGTTAAAGTATAGAATTCTCTCGTTTTGTACGCCCCTGGCCCTTAGTTTATTTATCAGATCGTACAAGTGATAGGTCTTACCGCTTCGTCTAACTCCAGCCAAAGTAATGATTTTTCCGCTATCGAGCGGTATGTCCAGATTTCTTTTCCAAACTACTGGTATATCTCTTTCCTGGCTGTCTGTGATTATGGTTTTAATAGTATCTTTCCCTGTCATAAGGAAAGTATGGGACAAATGTTTCCTTTTGTCAAGGAAACATTCCCTCATATTTGGTCGTGATCGTGCCTGAACATATTTGGTGCATAGTCTGCTTTATGCCTGGAGAATGAAAAGGGAATGTGTAAGGAATCCTTACACATTCAAGAAGAAGAGGCGCGGACTAAAGTTCCATGGGCGACTTGCCCTTGAGTCTTTTGTGTGGAAAGTAGTTCCAAATGTCACCAAAAAGCTGGTAATGTTTGAATATGACCCTCTCCGGTATCCCCATTTTGATTAAATCGGTGTAAAAATCGGCCTCGTTTTATTTACTTTTGGTCATCAGCAAATCTAGGGCCATGCTCCATTCACTTTCGCGATCCTGTTCCAAAAACTCCCCTTCCCGGGAAAATTCGAGGAGAGAGACTTGTCGAAAACCCTATATGTATCTCCACTGTACAAGCCGTATGCGGTGACATACTGTCCGCGCGCACCTTCAATCTCAAACATTTGAAAAGTTTGGGTCTTAATTATTTCTTGGAGCTCGCGTAGTTGGTCTGCCGGTAACGCATCCGGGTCCTTGAGGTAGTACTCCGTAACCCAGTTTCTAGACGCCTTTATTTTGAAGTCAAAAATAAGCCATTCATTAAACAGTGAAGAAATCTGCTCGAAATTAGGTAAACTTTGGTCAGTGAATGCGGGGGCTTATGGGCAATGACGAGGGTATGGCATAATTAATCTGTGAAGATGAAACCCGCAAAACCCGTCCGTGTTTTTCTTCTAGCCTTCTTTGTCACCAGCTATGCTTACCTTTTGGGTTTCTACCTAGATCATCCCTTAGTCGTCTACGCCCCTGTAACCAATAACCCCGATCCAATAACGTCCTCCGCCACGAAGTCTACCGAAAAAGTAATCCGTGTAATTGATGGTGATACCTTCGAGATCAATGGCGGTATCAAGGTGCGGCTGATCGGGGTAGACACACCGGAGATGAAGAACAAAAACAAAACCGTCGACTGTTTTGCTCAAGAAGCCAAGAGGAAACTTGAAACTTTGATCGGTGGGAAGGAAGTTGTCCTAGTCAAAGATGTCTCCGAGACCGATAAATACGGTCGACTTTTGAGATATGTATATCTGGGAGACGAAATGATTAATGACACCCTGATAAAAGAAGGTTACGCCCGAATCTCCACATTTCCTCCGGATGTGAAGTTCAAAGACCAATTTTTGGCGAATGAAAGACGGGCAAGAGAAGCCAACTCCGGCCTTTGGTCCGCCTGTAAGTAACCCAAACAGATGTGTCACGAATACTTGAATTCGGGTATTGTTTGGTATTTAATTAAGATAGTTATTAGTTACTTTGAGCTATGGAAAAAGACAGAGAGGTTGCCTTATTTGAGAAGAAACAAGTTAGGAGAGTCTGGCACCAGAAAGAATGGTGGTTCTCTGTAATAGATGTGATTTCAATCTTGACTGAAAGTAGTGTGCCACGTCGATATTGGTCTGATCTTAAAATTAAACTTGGTATCGAGGGGTACTCTGAACTGTACGAAAAAATCGTACAGTTGAAATTGAACTCTCCTGACGGAAAAAAAAGAAGTACGGATTGTGCGAACACCTCAGCCATGCTTCGTATTATTCAATCCGTACCATCTCCAAAGGCAGAACCATTTAAGCAGTGGCTGGCCAGAATTGGCAAAGACAGAATAGACGAAATAAACGATCCGGAGCTAGCTATGGCCAGGATGAAAGATCTGTACGAAAAGAAAGGCTATTCCAAAGAGTGGATCGAAAAAAGATCTAGGGGTATCGCTATTCGCCAGGAACTGACCACAGAGTGGAAGGATAGGGGAATCAAAAATAGTCGTGAATTTGCCATCTTAACCAACGAAATTATGCAAGGTACTTTCGATATGAAAGTTGGTGAATACAAAGACTTCAAGGGTCTTGAAAAAGAAAATCTTCGCGACCACATGAATGACTTGGAGCTGATTCTCACCATGTTGGCTGAGGCGACTACTACGAAGCTACACCAAGAAAGAGATTCAAGAGGTTTTACGCCCATTCGAGGTGACGCTAAGGAGGGTGGGGAGATTGCAGGGAATACTCGAAAGCAAATCGAAAAAGCCAGCGGAGCAAAGATTAGTACTAGACTAAACCATTTTCCTAACCAAAAGAAACTGAAACAAGGTGTGGGATAATTGTTTTGTGAAACAAAAGATTGGCCAACTTTTCTTTAGATATCTCTTTCCCCTAATTCTTTTTGTAATTGGCGGATATAGCCTGCTAAACTATCTCAAAGCCGGAGAATTTGGAGCTACCAATTTGGATGTGCGCACATTGGATCAAATAGTCGCTAGCCGGTCCGGCGAACTACTAAAGGGGGATAAAGTCAGGGGCACTTTCCATTCAAAATATACCAATTTAGGAATTATTTCCCTCCGTTTCAATAATCAGAATCGGGACAGCAAAGACACTTTGTTGTTCCGCCTCAAAGAACAAGGTCAAGACCGATGGTATTACGAAGCCAAATACGAGACCGATCAATTTCTTCCCCACCAACACTTTCCCTTTGGTTTCCCGGTGATAGCCAATTCGGACGGCAAGGACTACGAGTTTCAGCTGGAGTCGCTCAGAGGTGCTACTGGCAGTGGTATCTTCTTGGATTACCAAACACCACCGGTGTTTACCGCCAAGTCCTCATATCTCAAAGCGGACTTGTTATCCGACCGAAAATTGTTTACCTATTTCCTGGCTAACAAGATCTTCAACGTCTTCGGCGATCCGGTGATACGTCTGAACACTTTCTTTTTCTTTCTGCCACTGATTTTCTATTTAATCTTCCTTCTGACTCAAGGGCTAAGCTATCAGTACCTAACCCTTTCTGCTCTAGCCCTGATATTCTACGATGTCTTTTGGCTGACCAAAAGCTACGACTTTCTCTTTATTTCGTTACTTTTTTTCTGGGCTTTAATCGCTCGGCGATTTCGCTTCGAATCTAGAATTTCCGCTCTGTTTGCTCTTGGTTTCCTTGCCTTAACCCCTGTCATGCTTCTTTTCGGGTACCAAGCCTATGCCGAGAAGACGGCTGTTTGGGCTTATCTCTTCCTCTGTATCACCGTGGTTCAGCAAGTTTACGAGACTAAGCACAAGCTGGTTGACTTGTTGAATCTCGATGTTTTTCTTCGCAAATTCCATCAGTTCAAAGTCGCCAGAGATTACTGGGTCAGAGATCTTCCTGTCTATGCCAAAAACTTTCGTGATTTTTATCTTAATACCTTGAATAGGTTTTCTTTAAAGGCCATTATTCGCAAACATCCTGGACAAGAAAAAGATCTTATCTTTTGGCTAAGAACCATTCCTCACTTGGTCAAAGAAATATTTTTGCTTTGTATCGTTTCCATCTTGGTAGTTTTGTTCGCGATTTTAGTATTCTATCTGTTTATTTTGTCACCGGTCTTATCAATCTATCGGGTTCTGCCCAAGTTTATGGTTTTTTATCCGGATACTTACTCGCAGAGATATTTTCTCACTTTGCTAATCCCCGAACTAATTTTTCTCCTTTTCTCTTTTGGGGTATTCAAAAAAGTCACCCAGAAAACCATTTATTCATTCTTGCTGACTTTTTTGGTCTTTAATCTTCTTTCGGGGAAAATCGTCTCTAAATCTATCGAATTCGAAACGCGCCCCAAGATCCTTTCCGTTTCTCCCGATGTGACGAGCGAAGCTTGGACTGATGTAGTTATCTATGGCAAGAACTTCCGCAATATTCCTTTTGTCGGTAAACTATATATTGGGGACATCGAGCAAGGCGAATACATGATCTACTGGTCCGATGAAAAAATAGTTTTTAGAACCAGTCCGGATCTTACTCGTTCAGGTAAGGTCAAGGTCGTTCCTCTCGATCGAGCGTCATCCAACACGGCTCCCTTCCAGTATTTATTTGGTCAGTAAAAAATATGCCTCATTCCAACAAACTCCCCCTTACTATCGTCACCGCTGTTATGAATGAGGAAAAGCTCTTGCCTGCTTTCTTGGGGCATATCCATGACTTTGCGGACGAGATTATTGTTGTCGTCGACTTTCGCACCATCGACCAAAGTGCCGCTGTTGCTAATAAATTCGGTTGCCAGATCCTGTTTGACCAGGGTGAATCGAAAGGTATCGTCTTTAACAATAAAAACCGGGGTGTCTTAGAGGCCAAACATGATTGGGTTTTGATTCTTGACGCCGATGAAAGACTGGACGAGACACTGCGGGAAGAAATCCAAGCCATCGTTCTCGGCACTTACGTCAAACAGGCGGACATCTACCAAACCAGTTTTCTTAACTATGAATTCGGCAAACTCTTTGACCAAAGTGACCAGAAGAAGAAGCCTTTTATCCGCTTATTCCGGAAAGGTGCTTTTGAATATCAAATGGGCTTAACGGCAGAGGGTTTTGGCATCCAGACAGCAAGTCTCTCTTCCGACACGTGGTACGGAAAACACCTATTGAAAATTCCTCTGATCAGGACTTGGTATCTAAACAAGCAAAAAAGAGTTGTTACCCTTCGAGGTCATTTAATACATCTCTCGCACCCTACGATTGCGGATTTCATCCGAAAAATCGATCACTACTCGACCCGAGAGGCTCTCATTCTGTTTGATCGGGATCCTAACAAGCCTGACCTGTATTTTCTCTTGAGGATGATTCTTTCTCCACTGAATGAATTCCTTTATAAATATTTTGTTTGGCAGTTCTACAAAGAGGGTCTACATGGTTTTATTGCCTCAGTTATCTATGGTTTTTACTACTTCCTCATCAATGCCAAATATTTTCGTTTTACTTACCGGAACAAACACCTTAAAGAAATTGAATCCATTGGCAAACAATACGATTTCAAGGATTTGTAAAATCAAGTGACTATTAAAAAGCAAATCTGGCCACTTCTCATTCTTCTTCTGGCAGTTATCCTGAGGTTTAATGGTTACGCTAACCGTCTCAACGTCAGTGTCGATCAGGGTCGCGACGCCCTTATAGGGCTGGAGTCGATTCATCTTCTTCGAGTACCTCTCTTGGGCCCACCCTCATCCAGTTGGGGCTTTAATTTTGGACCTCTTTACTATTACTTCATCATCTTCTTTACGGCTATTATTCCCGGTATTTTTTCTCCTTGGATTGGTTTCACCTTACTGTCGGTGTTTTCCGTCTTTTTGGCCTATCTCATCGGTCTCCAGGCCAGAGGCAAAACTTTTGGTCTGCTACTTTCCTTGATCACTGCGATCTCTTTTGCTGAGCTGGTTAACAGTGCCAACTTATTAAACACTTCTCTGGTTTCTTTTGCTGTTTTCCTGAGCTTTTATGCCGCCTCCGCCTATTTCAAATCCCAAAATAAAAAATATTTACTGCTCTCGGGCTTCGGAGTGGCTTTGGCTCTTCATGCCCACTTGCAAGCCCTGCCCCTCGCCATCCTTCTTCTTTCGCCCTGGCTTCTTTCTCGTGCCCACCAAATACTTCCAAGGATTCACGCTGTTTTGTTATCACTTGTTGGTTTTGGGCTGGGGATGTTTCCTCTTATTATCTTTGAATTTCAACACAGTTTGGCATGGAGCAAAAGTTTGCTTGATTACGCCACTTTCGGACAATACCGCTTCTATACTCCGGTCCGCTGGCTTACCGACCTGACAATTTTTTGGCCCAGTCGGTTTGGAGAAGTTCTGTGGGGCAGTCCGGCTCTCGGTCTCTATCTCTCGATCTTTGTCTTTGCCTCTCTTGCTTTCTACGCCTTCCGGAAAAAACTGGATAAAATATCGCTTCTTACTATTTTGGCTTTTATCCTGGAAATCTTATCCCTTAGAAATTATCGTGGCCCTAGATCGCCCGAATATCTCGTCTTCACCCACTTCTTTATCATTTATCTTTTTGCTCTCGCCGTCACTTTTGTAATCGAAGGGCGAAGAATTCTCACCATCCTCGTTTGTTTGCTTCTTTTCTTTGCCGGCTTATCTTTTGACCGAAGTATTTATATCCAAAAATCACAATCCGCCGAGACCCTTTCTCTTTTAAATTTTGTCAAAAAACAAATAGGGAAGCCTGTCTCCTTACAAATCCTTTCCGGGTCGTATGAAAATGCTTATTCTCTTTTCTATTTCCTCTCACGTTCTCATTTAATATCCAAAAATGGTTATCCTTTGGCTCTCTGCGATAATGGAGATAAATACGGCCTGGTTCCAGATCGCTGTCCGGCTTCGGATAGGCTTTTTTCTACCGGTAGATTTGTTCTCTTTGATTATCGTCCGGAGAATCGTCAAAAATTCAATTTGTTCGAGATCGGCACAATCGACCCACTTAGACTATATAAAAGAACATATAACAATTACGAACTGATCAAGTACTAGCTAATATCTACCAACATTAACTAATATATACTAATATTAACTAATGAAATATCGATGGCAAATTACCCCACAAATAACTCAGTTTCTAATCAAGCTTGAGGCGCAAAAAATTTCCTTGGAGAATATCAATCAATTGCCTCACATTGAGCTGGCAATTCGAACTAGGTCAATTTTAAGAAGTGCCGTGTACTCGGCAAAAATAGAGGGTTTTCTTGATGAAGAATCCTCTCCAAAAAAGGAAAGTCAAAATCTATTACTAGCATATAACAAGATCCACTCGAATTCACCAAAAGATCTATCTCTCTCTAAAATCAAGGGTCTGCACAAGATGGTGATGAGTGGGCTGTCTGCCAATGCCGGTGTATTTCGCTCTGAGCCTTGGGCGATCTTTGATGGAAATGGAAATGCTGTATATCTAGCTCCGATGCACTTTGAAATTCCAAAACTGATGGGTGAATATTTAGAAGACATTCATGATACAAAAGACCACCCCGCAGTTATTGCTGCCGTAGCACAATTTATTTTTGAAAAAATTCATCCTTTCGCTGATGGTAATGGGAGGGTGGGTAGATTAATCTCTGCCTACATTCTGATCCGGTATGGATACGGTTTTAGGGGATTGATCCCATTTGAAAAATATATCGAATCCCATCGAGCCCTATACTACGAAGTTTTGGAAAGTAGTCATGAAATTACAGAATTTATTCAATTCTTTTTGGAGGCACTCACGTCAGAAGTTGATGAGATAATTTCATCCCTGAACAACAGAGAAGAAAAGCGTGAGGATCTGTTACTACCCAGGAGAAAGGAAATCTTGAATATTATCTCCGACCACCCTCTTTGCACTTTTGATCAGATACGTAGAAGATTTATGCTTGTAAATGAAAAAACGCTAAAGTACGATATTTCCCAGCTTCTAAAAAAAGGTTATATCGACAAGGTCGGTGCAACTCGGGGGGCTCTATATAAAAAATCCGTGTAAAATTGGAAAATATGGTTAAACAAAAAACAGCAGTCATTATTGGTGTTTCATCTCAGGATGGCTCATATTTAGCTGAGTTATTACTGGAAAAAGGCTATCTGGTAGTCGGTACAATTCGACGATCCACCTCCATGATTCACGAAAATATCGAGCACCTGAAAGGAAAAATAACACTGGAGGCAGCTGACTTAATTGATCAAGAATCACTAAATCGGGTAATGATCAAATATCAGCCGGATGAGGTTTATAACATTGCTGCCCAATCTGTTCCTGGTGACGCCTGGTCTCACCCCTTCTACACTGGCGAAGTTACCGCTCTTGGGCCGGTTCGAGTTTTTGAAGCAGTTAGACATTTTTGTCCCAAGGCTCGCGTTTACCAAGCTACTTCCAGAGAAATTCTTGGAGGAGTGAAAGGGGTTGAGAGAGCCAATGAGTCAACTCTTCTTTTTGCCAATAATCCTTACGGTATTGCCAAAGCCTATGCCCATATGATGGTAAGTTGCTACCGCGAGTCTTACGGCATGTATGTTTGCGGGGGGATTCTATTTAATCACGAATCTCCCCGCCGTTCCCTTCACTTCGTTACCCGCAAGATCAGTATGGGTGTCGCCTGTATCAAGCTGGGGATCAAGAGCCCACCGGTAAACGAACTTGGAGAAGCGCTTGTAGATACAAGTGGTCAGATCCACCTTGGTGATCTGAACGCCAGGAGAGATTGGGGCTATGCCAAGGACTATGTCGAAGCCATGTGGCTGATGCTCCAGCGGGAAAAACCAAAAGACTATGTTATCGGTACGGATACCAGTTACTCGATCAAGGATGCCTGTAAAGCCGCCTTTGACCATGTCGGTTTGAATTGGAAAGAGCACGTCATTTCCAACGAAAAACTCCTGAGACCAACCGAAATCACCGACATGAGAGGGGACTACTCTCTAGCTAAGAAAGAACTTGGCTGGGAACCCAAAGTCTTCATGAAAGAACTGATGGAGACCATGGTTGACGCAGATCTTGATTGGCTCAAGTCTCATAGTGTAAAATAGCCACATGTCAAAAGAACTATGGGTTGCTGGAACCGGATTGATCGGTAGTGAGGTTATCAAATTAGCCAGATCAAAAGATATTGAGGTGGCAGTTACCGCAAAGAGCGAAGTCGAAAATCCAACGGGAGAGGCAGAACTTGTTGATATTACGGATTATGAAGCGGTCAAAGAATATCTCTGGAAGCACAATCTAAAACAAAAAACGATAAAAAAAGCAGTTGTCGCCGCAGGATTGGCCCTACCAGTAGCCGCCAAAAGAAACCCAGAGCTTGCCTATTTAGTAAACGCCATCGGCCCCAGGAATATTGGAAAGGCAATTCTTACTCTTCCTGAAGCAAATCGCCCTTCGGTAGTCTTTATGGGATCGGCACTTCAATACGAGGAAAGAGAGGGAGCCATTTCGGAAGATGTTCCCTTTGTCAAAGTAGGGGACCCGTACGTTGAATCAAAGAGCCGGATGGTAGATTTTATCAGAGAGTTGGTCGAACAAGGGCTGGATGCAAAAATCGCCATGATCTTTAATTCCACAGGACCTATCCAAAGCACAGACTACTTCTTACCTGCCATGGCCGATCAGGCCGCCAAAATTAGTCTTGGACTTCAAGAGCTGGTAATTAGATCGCGCTATGTAGGTCATATTCGTGATTTTTCGCATGTAAAAGACACCGCCAAAGGCATCTTCTTGTCGCTTCGGGGCAAATCGGGTGATCTTATCAATATTTCTTCCGGTCATGGCATCAAACTAGAAGACATGATCTATACTCTTATGGAAATGGCCGAAGTTGATAGAATCACTCACGAAGTGGATCCCCAATTCAACAAACCACCAAAAGTTCACGCCACTTGGGGAGACAACTCCCGTCTCAGAAGCCTCGGGTTTGTTAGTGAAAAAACCATGATCGACATCTGTCGCGACCTCTTTGAAGAAAGACTTAGGGTAAACAGGGGGTAAGATAAATAAGTGAAAAGAATTATTGCTATTCTCAGATCTCAGACTATCAAAGATTCTTTTGTGGTCGCTCTTGGTTTGGGAATATCCGCCGTCATCGGTTTTATATTTACTATTCTTCTGGCCCGCAGTCTGGGCCCGGTCAATTTCGGTGTTTACTCTGCCCTCACCGCTCTCGCGGCTATTGTTTACAGCTTGGGAGACATGGGGATATCGAACTCCTTGATAAACTTTTTACCCAAAAAGATTTCCGAGAGATATCAATATCTTTCTACTAGTTTCTGGATGGAGTTTGTCGTAGGCGTCTTCATCCTTCTATCGTTTGGTATTTTTTCATTTTTCCACCAAACTATCGTCCCAGGTTCACTTAGTAAAGATCTTCTGCTGGCCGGGGTTATCTCCTTTAACTATCTACTGATTATTTATTCCCAAGGGGTATTCACTGCAGACCGGAAGTTTTGGTCATATACGGCCAGCCAGATATTGGACTCCGGAGTGAAAATCGCGATCGTATTTTTAGTTTTCAAAATGGGAAACCTCTCCATAGGTACTGCGTTGATGGCCAATATTATTTCCACCTTAATTGCCTTACTCGTTACCTTTGGGAAAGAGCTCTACTCGATCGAGTTCGATTTTTTCAAAAAATCATTTTGGGATATCCTTCATTTTGCCAAGTGGATAGCAGTTTCGCGTATCTTTACGGTCATGATTTCTCGTATTGATATTGTTTTATTAAACCTTCTCGCTGGAAGCTATGCCGCCGGAATATACTCGGCCGCCAGCAGGATCACTATCCTCTTTGCCATGATGGCCGCCGGTCTGGGGTCGGTAATTAATCCTCGTTTTTCTTCTTTTGATTCAAATCAAAAAATTCTCACCTATAGTAAAAAATTATTACTACTGGTCACGGGAGTAGCCATTTCCATGATCTTAATTTCATTTTTCGCCGCTCCGATTATTACTTTAGTATATGGGCCAAAATATCTCGAGTCGATCACTGTCTTTAGATATTTAATTCTGGCTATGATCCCTTTTTTGTTCACGATCATTAGTAACTCTACCCTGGTCTATGCTTTCAATCAGCTGACTTTCTATACCAAGATGATGGCAGTTCAAACCACGATCATTGTGGTAGTTGATCTACTGCTCATCCCCAAGTTGGGATACCACGCCCCGGCAATTGCTCTCTTTGTCTCTAACGTATTTGTTCTACTAGCCTCTTTTCAAAAGGTAAGATCTCTGATCTATGAGAAATAACTTCCTGCTGATCTCCATAATTATCTTAGGAGTATTCATCCGTTTCTACCGTTTCCCTGATCTACTTTCTTTCTCTTATGAGCAGGCATTGGCTTTAGAGGCTTCCGGCAAAATGATACAGACTGGAAAACCCTCTCTCATTGGAGTGGCATACTTTATCCGTCAAACCTCTGCAGGGCACAGTTTCTTCAACAGTGCTTTCTATCTTTACCCCCTGTCCTTTTCCCAGATTATCTTTGGTTTTGATCCCTTGATTACCACGATTTTTTTTGCGCTTCTCAATGTTGCCGCTGGGATCGGGTTGTATTTCCTTTTGACTAAGCTTCAAAACCGGTTGGTTGCCCTCAGTGCGCTTTGTTTGTACATGTTTTCTCCGACCATGGTCGATATTTCCAGGTCGATTTGGCATGTGAACTTATTGGTTCCTGTTACAGTCCTATCTGTTTGGCTTATTCACCAATCCATTACTTCTCCAAAACCAATTTGGTTATTTTTGTTGGGTTTTTCTTTGGGGCTGGGCTTTGGACTCAATGTCAGTTTCGCTCTTGGAGTGTTAGGGGCTCTCTTTTACTGCGGATACTTCCTGAATAAAAAACACAGACTTTTCGATTTTATTTTCGTATTTGTCGGCCTTGGGCTGGGGAATTTACCAACCTTGTTATTTGATCTTAGGCATAATTTTTACAACATCACTACTTTTCTGACTTTTCTCTCCGAGATAATCTCCGGTCGGAACACAGGTCTTAGCCTAGAGCCTTATCACTTCATCTATTTTTTGGTGCCACTTTTTATCATAACTTCGATTATTCTCTCTAAATACCTATCAAAAGCCCTAATCGGTCTTTTCTTAGCCATCTATGTTTTAACATCTATTTCCGGTTGGCACCTAACCGATAAATATCCCCAAGGCATGCCGACAGGGACCAATCTTCAAACGTTGAGACAGTTATCGACTATCATCGCCCAGAATGCACCACCTGAATACGAAATAGCTTCTATTCTAGATGGCGAGACTCGTGCAGAAAACTTAAGGTATTTTCTAAACTATGTAGACCATAAGCCTCCGATGCCTTCCGACAAATATCCCGAAGCCAAAACACTCTTTGTGGTATCGTATTTGGATCAAGATCCGTTAACCAAATCTGTCTGGGAATTGGACTCAATCAAACCTGCAGAGGTTTCTCAAGAGTGGAAAATAAACGAATTAATCAAACTCACCAAACTGGAAAAACTCTAACATGGAAAAATTTTGGACTAATGATAGTCATAAAATTCTTGAGCAAGCCACGGGTCTCACCAATTACAATCGCTGGCTCATCGGCCACTTCACACGCTATCTTGGCAGAGCCATTCTGGAGATCGGTAGTGGACAGGGCGGATTATCCAAGCTGTTACCTGCCAAAGCCATCGTGATTCTTTCTGATGTTATTCCTGCATACCTAGAAGAGCTCAAACAAACGTTTACCGATCCTGTGATAAAGCTGGATATCGAGAAAGAGGTTCCTTCAAAACTCCTGGAGAAGATGGACACCGTTTTTTCCTCCAATGTATTCGAACATATCAAAGATGACCAAAAAGCTTTTGAAAACTGTTACCGGCTATTAGAGCCAGGCGGACACCTCTTGTTATTTGTCCCGGCACGGCCGGAAATATATGGACAACTGGATGAAGAAATGGGACACTATCGTCGATATACCAAAACAGAACTGCGGACCAAAGCGCAAAAAGCTGGATTTGAGATTAACCAAATCTATTACGCAAATTTACCCGGGTATTTTCTATGGTGGGGTAGGGGAAGGCTCGGCTCAT
>Ga0210057_1006357_pt1 | contig 14735 bp, 17 predicted proteins | sample CryGeyCG2114_010_2_FD_183968 | JGI IMG/M metagenome (GOLD analysis project Ga0210057, IMG submission 183968) | Groundwater microbial communities from aquifer - Crystal Geyser CG10_big_fil_rev_8/21/14_0.10 (SPAdes) (version 2) | ecosystem: Environmental > Aquatic > Deep subsurface > Groundwater ... | reverse complement strand
AGCAATTTAATGATACCTTTTTTCATAGAAGCAGTGTTAATTTTTAGCTATGAGTTGAGAAACTCTCATTTTAGGCTAATCTTACCACTGCTTTTAGGTTTTCCACCACACTAATTATTATAGAGCCGTTTTTTCTTGATTATTATATTCTTTTTTGCTATTCTGCTATCACTATGTCAAAACCAAAATATTATTTATTCATATTAGGCTGTCAAATGAACTATTCAGATGGCGAAAGAATATCTACAGTCTTAAAATCTTTAAATTACGAACAAACTGATCAAGAAGATCAAGCTGATTTAATTGTAGTTGTTGCCTGCTCTGTCAGACAATCTGCCATTGATCGTATTTACGGTAAGATTAAAAACTGGCAAAAGATAAAAGAAACAAAATTATTAATAACAGCAATTACAGGTTGCCTCCTACCAAACGATAAAGTTATGATGGAAAGTAAATTTGACCTAGCTTTTGATATCTCCGAACTGGTTACCTTACCGCAATTACTTAAAGTTAAACAAGATGACTTCAAAAATATTAAAAACTATTTTGACATTCATCCCATTCCTAAATCTACCTGGCAAGTATATATACCAATTATGACTGGTTGTAATAATTTTTGCACTTATTGTGCAGTACCATATACTCGTGGTCGCGAAAAATCTCGTGCCAGTAAAGATATTTTAAATGAAGTTCAAGAATATATTAAACTAGGCTATAAGGAAATAACCTTATTAGGTCAAAATGTAAATAGCTATGGCAATGATTTAAATGGTGAAATTAAGTTTCCTGAACTATTAAAACAAGTAAATGATTTACCAGGAAACTTTTGGTTAAGATTTATGACCTCTCATCCTAAAGATATGTCAGATGAATTAATTAAAGTTATGAAAGATGGTGATAAGCTTTGCCCTTATTTACATTTACCTGTTCAATCTGGTTCAGATAATATACTGCAAAAAATGAATCGTAAATATACTATTAAACACTATATTAATTTAATTAAAAAAGTTAGAAAAGCTATTCCCAATATTTCCATATCTACAGATACCATTGTCGGCTTCCCCGGCGAAACAAAATGGGAATTTAATAAAACAAAAAGACTGTATAAAAAATTAGCTTACGATATGGCCTACATTGGTAAATACTCACCTCGCCAAGGAACAGTCTCTGCTAAATGGGGGGATAATGTTTCACAGGAAGAGAAAAAAAGAAGAGAAAAAGTTTTAACCACTATTATGGAAAAGTCTGCTTTAAAACATAATACACAACTACTTAATAATATTGAACAAGTTCTAATTGAACAATATGATGGTAAATATATTATTGGCAAAACGAGATCAAATAAGCCAATAAAGGCACCTAGCGATAAAGATCTAACCGGTCATTTTGTAGACATACAGATAACTAAGGCTAATGCCTTCAGTTTATTCGGAATAATAAAAGGAGCTTCTGTTTAGAAGCTTCTTTTCAATTCACTGCATTGAATAAACTCAATACATATTTAATACCATACCACTCAAATATTAGTCTTAACCACCAGCCAAGAACCAAATAATAATATCCATACGGTAAAGATTTTCTGTTATTCACATAAACAATTACCGCTGGCTTTCCTAAAAAATAGGTTGCTGGTGCAAATAACAGACCAACATATTCTAGTCTTCGAATAATATCCGAAATGCCATTACCATTAGTCTTTGGTTTTGAATTCGTAACGTAATACCACCAAGTTAATATCTTTTGTTGCCACCAACTTGTTCTAACAAGATAGTTGGCATAATACACTTCCGAGTACACAGCAAATATACTGTATAAAGCTGCCATTGTACCCCAAAAAGATACTAAACTTTGTCCCAAGGCCTGACCTCTAACAATACAAATCTCCATGATTGGAAATACTGTACTAATCAAGGCAATCAGCCAAAACCAATCTACTGTACTCATTAATTGTATTTTAACCAAAAATGAGCCTAAACGACTGTTTGATGAAAACCCATTAACTTTACTCAACTTGTCCTCCAAATTTAAAAGTTCAAAATAGATTTATAGCTTACAACATATTCATTAAAAGTCAATAAATTAAAACCACCAGCGATATTTTGCTGGCGGTCATTGGATTATAAAAATAAATTATCAATTGCACTTTCCAGATTATTTGCAAAAAAAGGTTTTGCTAAACAAACATCAAAATACCTTTTAACAAAATCTGGTATTGAGAATATTTGTCCCGAAATTAATATCTTTTTAATATTGCTATCAGCTGGAATATGACTAATCAGATCAAAGCCAGTACCATCTGGCATATCATAATCTGATATAAGCAAATCAAATGATTTTTCAAATCTTTCAAGTGCCGTTTGCACATCATGTGCAATTACCACCTCATGACCAAGCATTATTAAATACTCACACATCAACTCTGTTAATTGAATATTATCGTCTACTAATAATACTCTTAAAACTTTCATGCTCTCTCCTTTAAAATAATTCATTATTTTTATACATTTATTCACTATTGCAAAGAACGGAAATATAGTTTAGCATTAATATCATATTATGTCAACCATAGATAACAAATTAATAGTAATATTAGGGCCCACTGCATCAGGCAAAACTAGCCTAGCCATTAAGCTTGCTCAATCCTTCAATGGAGAGATAATTTCGGCCGATTCAAGGCAGATATATAAGAACATGACAATTGGTACGGCTAAGCCTTCAAAAGACGAATTAGGGGCAATAAAACACCATTTAATTGACTGCGTACGGCCGGATCATAACTTTACTCTAGCAGAATTCATACAAAAAGCTAATAAACACATTTTAGCTATTCAAAAGAAAGGTAAACTTCCTTTTTTGGTTGGTGGAACTGGTTTATACATATCTGCCATTGTAGATAATTATGACCTACCAAAAGGTAAAATAGATTTAAGACTTAGACAAAGATTAGAAAGTAAATCCAAAGATGAGTTACTCGAATATCTTCAAGAATTAGATCCAGAAACAGCTCAAACAATTGATAATGATAATTCACGTAGACTTATCCGAGCATTAGAATATGTAATCATTAATAATAAATCATTTAGTAAGAATCAGAGTATTCAAAAATCTCCCTATGATATATTACAAATAGGTATTAATATACAACAACCAGAATTAAATAAAAGGATTGAACAAAGAACAAATCAAATGATAGAAGAAGGATTGGTTAATGAGACAAATAAATTATTAAATAAATATGATAATACCCTCCCCTCGATTAATACAATTGGCTACCAAGAAATAATATCTTATTTAATTAAGGAAATTGATTTAAATCAGGCTATTGATTTAATAAAAACTCACACCAGACAATATGCAAAAAGACAAATGACTTGGTTTAAAAGAGATAAGCGTATCAATTGGATAGAATTTAATTGGGAAGCAGAATCTATATTAAGAAAATTTCTTAAATAATATAAAAAGAGGTGTAGATATACGCCTCTTTTTTATTTCTAAATTTAAAATATATATGACTGTTCAAAATACTTATACAGTAAAAACAAAAAACATATATTTTGTACTATCATCAATGGAATACCAAAGTAGAAATACCACTTTCTGGTTTTATGCCGAACTGTAAACATGCTTAAATATATACCAATGCCACCAAAGAAAGCTGCCCAAAAAAATAATATACCTTCATTAATTCTATCCTTTCCCTTTCTAGAATTTTCCTTATCTATAATAACAATAAAAAAAGATATTATATTAATAATTAGTAATATGCCTAAAGCTATAAATAAATACATTTCCATAAAGTCATTATACCATTGTTTGAATGCACAACAAAAAAAACCACCTCAAATGAGGTGGTTCTTTATACATAAGTATAACTTATTTCTTAGCTTCAGCTTTCTTTACAGCTTTCTTGGCAACCTTTTTAGCCTTTTCCTTAATCTCTTTTTTCTTACTTACTTTCTTTGGCTTACTAGGTGCTTTTCTATTAGCTCTCTTGGGCTTTACTGGTCCAGATACTTTACTTTTCTTATCATCTAATTCAATACGATGTCTTACAACTGGAGCATCAGTAATTAAAGCTTTCATTATTCTCTCTAACTTATCATTTATTTCTGCTAACATCTTAATAGAAACATCTGACTTGCCTGAATCTGAACGCTTATTATCTCTGCCCTTACCCTGATCCATTTCACCAAAACAATCACTACAGTAAATGGGCTTATCTGATGTTGGTTTAAAAGGAACCTCACAGTTTACACCACATTTGTCGCAAACAGCTTTATGCATTTCCTTATCTCCACCAAATCTTCCAGAATCTCTTCTGCCACCATCTCTACCACCCCTATCTCTACCCCTGCCTCTATCTCCACCTCTGTCTCTACCACCGCCTGAGTCATTATCATGATCCCTAAAACAATCTGAACAATAAACAGGTTTAGTTCCAGTTGGTCTAAAAGGTACTTGGCAATTTTTACCACAATCGCTACAAGTAGCATCATGCATTTCTGAACGTGCAGAATCTCTTCCGCCGCCATCTCTGCTACGACCACTACCATAACCACCGCGTCCACCACTTCTACTACCACCGGATCTATCATTTCCTCTAAAATTTCCCATATTTTTATAATTAATAATTACTTTATCAGCTCCCAGTATATGCCTATATTCAATATAAAGCAATACATAGCACATTAATAACAAAAACACCCAAATAGGTGCTATAAATCATGCTTATTATCAAACTATATCTTACCCAAGTCTAAAAAGTCATTTACTTCAATATCTTTCACAAAATCCGGCATATGGCTAATAAGCATAATAGCACCCTCATATTCATTTAAGGCCTTAGCAATTACTGGAATATGTCTAAAATTAATATGATTAGTTGGTTCATCCATAATTAATATGCCTGGTTTTAATAATACTAATCTTGCAAAAGCCAGTAATCCTTTTTGCCCCTCAGACAATTCCCCTACCTTGTGTCCCATCAAATCACTAGTAATTAAAAAACCAGCTGCTATAGATCGCATATCTTGCACGGTATTACCTTCACGACGACAGCTCTCTAATGATTCGAAAACAGTTTGATCAAAATCTAAATTAGCAAAGTTTTGACTATAATAACCAATAATGACATCCGAATTAATTTTTACACCTTCACTTTTATTCTCTACAATCTTTCTTAATAATGTACTCTTACCAATACCATTGGGACCAGAAACTAATATTCTACTATTTTGTCTTAACACAATATCTACTTCCCTATCTAATGGTTCATGATTATGAATAATGTGTAATGATTTAATAGTTACTATTACTCCAGTAATTTCTTGACGTGGAATATTAAAATTTCTAATAGTTTTATCTTCACGTCTAACTTCAACTTTATTATCTTCTAATTCTTCAGTCTCTTCTTTCAATTTCTTTGCTAATTTTCTCATCTTACCACCCTTATGTGAAAAGAAATTGACTTTATCTTTTCTATCTTGAATAGTTTTTTCCATCTGTGCATTCTTTTTCATTTCCCTATCTATTCTTCGACTAATTTCATCAACTACCACATAATAGTTACCAACATATGATTCGACTTTCTTAGTAAAGGCATCTAAATATATAACTCCCTCTGTGAAACAATTTAAAAAGTCAGCATCGTGAGATATGATAATAACCGTTTTATCATAAGAGATAAGAAATTGAATTAGATGATTAATACCATCTTCATCTAAATTATTAGTTGGCTCATCCAATAATAATATATCTGGCTTTTGTATTAAAGCGAAAGCTAATAATATTCTAGCTTGTTGTCCGCCAGATAAATCACCAACCTTTCTGTCCATTGGTATATTTAAATTAACAACATCTAATACTTTAGCAATCTGAGACTTTAAACCCGGTACGATATCCGTAAAAGCTTTAGCAAAATAGTCATCAATAGATAATTCATAATCTGAACGATTTATCATTTGCTCAGCTGTTGCTATAGTAACGCTATCTTGAAAAAATACCTGACCACTCTTTGGTTTTAAACTACCTTTAATTAAATTAAAAATAGTACTCTTACCAGCCCCATTTTGACCCATTAAGGTTAATTTAGCTCCTTTACGTACACTAAAAGAAACCTCATCAAGTAAAGGCTTTTTATCTTGAAATTCGAATGTTAAATCACTAAATCTTAGTACTACTTCTTCTGACATAATCTTTATTAATTTTTATAGCTTGAATACTATACACGATAATACCTTTAATTTCAAGTATTTCTATATACATATATTAAAAACATCTCAAAGTGAGATGTTTTTAATATGTGATATTATATCTTTTATTCTAGAAACAACTGTATGTCCGCTGCCTGTCTTAAAGTGTCTATAATACCACTTATCTGTGAATCTACTTTTTGTTGTTTAACTTGATCTCCCAATTGAGTTGTAACTTCTTCTAAAGCTGGGATATTAGAACCTTGAGCTACATATTGATCATATAGAGTTTTTATCTCTTCATCACTAGCTGTCACATTTTGATCAACCCGTGAAGATAAATAACCCTGTATTGTTAATTGAGTACGAATATTCTTTTTCAAGATATCATCTGTTAAATTATTTTCAACCAATGCTGTCTGATAAGCCTCATCAGTATCAAATTGACTGACCGTTTTATCATACTCGCTGGCTACATCTTCATCTGTAATTACAACACCATCACCAGCTGCTGCTTGTAATAATAGTGTTTGATTAACCAAATTATCTAAAGCTTGTTTCTGAGCTGTTTTCAACTGTTCTGGATCATTAACATCTAATCCCTGAGATTGAAATGAAGCTTCTTGTTGTGTATAGAAAGTATCAAAAGCTGATTGTGTAATACTTTCTTTATTTACAGTAGCTACAGCTACTTCTTTAGTACCAAACATATTCCAAGCAAATAAACCAACGCCAATTACTACAATTATTAATAATACTATTAAACCTGTAAATATAGGTTTAAGACTAGTTTTTTTCTTATTTCCTAAAACTTCATCTATTGAATCATTAATTGCCTCTATTGCCTCAATTTCTGATTCTTTTTTACCCTCATTGTCCATATTTTTCATTTTACTACTTAATTGTTATATTTTAGCACTAGATTGGAAAATTGTCATATTTTTTGAGTGTTAATAAAAAACCACCCATTTTCATAGGTGGTGTTTTCAATCCCTGGTGAGCATACTTAGAATGTTTAATTGAAAAAAATAATAAATATGAAAAAAATTTATAAATTATTGCATCTTATATTGAATAATTGCTTCACTTACTTTCATGCCATCTACAGCTGATGAAACAATACCCCCGGCATAACCAGCGCCTTCACCGGCAGGGTAAATACCAATAATATTTGACTGCATCTGTACTTCATCTCTTTTTATACGAAGTGGCGAAGATGAGCGTGTTTCAATTGCGGTTAAAACAGCATCAGGATGAGCAAAACCTTTTATTTTAAGATCTAATTTAGGTAGGGCATCTCTTAAACTATCCGCAACAAAATCTGGCAAACATTCATCGAGACGTACGAACCTTACCCCTGGTTTATAACTAGGCGATATGCTTTGTATTTTTGTAGATTTTTTATTTTCTAAAAAATCTCCTACCAACTGAACCGGTGCATAATAATTTCTTCCTCCCAGATCAAATGCTTTTCTTTCTAGTATTCTTTGAAACTCCATACCTGCTAAAGCATGATCTGATGCAAAATCTTTCGTTGCAACATTTACAAGTAGAGCTGAATTTGAATTTTCACCATCTCGTGAATATTCACTCATTCCATTGGTAACAACTACACCCTCTTCTGAAGATGATGGCATTACAAATCCGCCAGGACACATACAAAAAGTATAAACACTACGATTTTTGTCACTATGAGATACAAGTTTGTATCTGGCACTTCCTAGTTTTTTATTATTGTAAAATTTACCATATTGAGACTGATTAATCATTTCAGCTTTGTGCTCAATTCTAACGCCAATAGAAAATGGTTTCTGTTCCATGTTTAATTTTTTTTTATATAGCATTTCATAAGTATCACGAGCTGAATATCCAATAGCAAGAACTAAAGTATCAGTTTCAATCTCTTCCATATCATTCAAAATTATCGATGATATTTTATTGTTCTTGATATTGATATCTGTAAGTTTAGTATCAAAGCGAACTGTGCCACCAAGATCTTCAATTTGTTTCCTAATATTTTTTGCAACATTTCGAATTTTGTCTGTACCAATATGAGGTTGCGCATCATAAAGAATACTATCCGGTGCCCCAGCTTTTACAAATTCGTCAAAGATATATTTTATACGTGGATTTGTAATTAGCGTATTTAATTTACCGTCAGAAAAAGTTCCAGCACCTCCTTCGCCAAATTGAATATTTGATTTTATGTTTAATTTTCCAGTAGATAGAAAAGTTTCAACATCTTTTATTCTTGTATCTACATCTCCCCCACGTTCGATTACAAGAGGTTTCATTCCAGCTTTTGCAAGTATAAGCGCAGAAAATAATCCACAAGGACCAGTTCCAACTACAATAGGTCTTGAACCAATCTTCGTTTTATTTATTTTCAAAATCTCATATACATATGGTTCTTTAATCACAATTCGATAAGGTATAATATTCTTTTTGACGGCTTTATTTTCTAAAACTAATATTTCATTATCAATTAAAATTTCAACAGAATAAACAAAATATATCATTTTAGCTTTCACACGTGAATCTATTGCCCGTTTTGTAACTACATAATCTTTAACTTGCTCCAAAGTTAAACATAAAATTGCAGCAATCTTTTTTTGCAACTCATTTTTAGTGTGATTTATGGGAAGTATTATTTGTTGAACTGAAATCATTTTATATAAGTATAAATCTATATAGTCAATATATATTTATCTAATTAACTACTTGAATTAACGAACCTGTCTTGTTTGTACTGATTTGTTAGTAATTTTCTAATTAAAAAAAGTAATACCAGATAACAAGTTATCATACTTGTACTATACCACACTTATCTGACACTATTATCACAAAATTAAAGGTATAAAAATAACGCTAATAATAGCTATATTTCTTGAGCTAATAAATCTTTTCCCTTAGTCTGCCAGATAGGCTCGTCTCTATTTTCCATTTCCAAAATATAATCCTCCAATATTAAACGTCGTTCTGAACTGCTTGGTAATAATAGTAAATAATCTTTTAATAAATCAAATTGAACAATTAATCTTTGCTCATCATTCTCTATCTGAAGCCATAAATTATTCTGATAAGCCCATACTATAAAATCTGGATTCTCTTTATTCTTACCAATAATACTTAATAAACTAGACTGCACCTTTTCTTCTGTTATGTCTGAATAATCATTTTCAGAAAGTAAATTGGTTATTGGGCCAAGTGTGTCCGCTAAATATTCATCAATATTTTCAGCATCATAGGCAATATCCTGAACTAAATAAAAGGGACGCATAGACAATTCAATTTTTTCAGGATAATTAGCAATGTCCATAGCTGAAACTGTATCTAAAATTTTTTGCGCTTGAACAAATGACAAATCTGTTTTAATCAAATTATATACTATATATTGCAAGGCCATATTTAATTTTGTCTGTTTAGCTGGAACAAACTTAATCATCATTTGTTTAATAAAAGTTGAATGATTATGTGCTCTTTGTGGCTCCCCAATAGCATAACCATGACGATTTCTTAACCATTGTAATGTTTCAGTGGTTGGTAAATCTAAATACCTTAATATACCCATTGTTTCAGAAAAACCTACCATGACTAAATAATCTGTTTTCACTCCCAATATTTTTTCAATCTGCTGTATGCCATATTCTAAACCACCCAGACCACAAGCATTAGAAATATAATAATCCGATGGTAATACACCTTTACCTGGTGGCAATGGTGCATATGTACCCCGTGGTACAGCTGTAATATTAATTGATCCAGCTCCCTTAGTATCAATAGAAATAAGTTGAATAGCATCACAATGGCCAGCTTCTTGCCCCGCCCTATTGTCTAAACCAATAAATAATATTTTTAGTTCCCCCTTTTCATCAAAAGGATTAATAAGTTTTTCATCAGATAAATTTAAACGACGAGAAGATAATATATTTTCAATAGTCTCATTTTGACTTTTTACCAAAGCTCGAGTAGAAGCATTAGCTTGGTACCGAAAAATACCTCTTGCACATAGCAAAAGGGCAAGGCATGAAACAATTACTACCAAAATAACAAAAACTTTCCTCTTCATATATTTAATGTTGTGTTTATCAAAAAAAATAAGCCATAAACACCATTATCGGTAAATTATAGCATATATTACTTACTAATTATTTTTATCTAATAATTTACCTAAAAATAGACCAAATACAATAGATAACACAGATATAATAACTATAATATAAATTGGAATATTATATTTACTAGCATTATTTCCTTCCTCTATATTTTCAATTTTGTCGTCTTGAATTTCTTGATCTTGAATATTTTCAGTTACATTTTCTAATTTTTCTGGCTCATAAACAAGTAATGTAGCACTACTTGGGATTAATGCAGAAAAATCCTTTATTGAATTAAAATAAAACGTTTTATCAAGATTACTAACTCCCCCAATGACATATAATGTTTCATTGGTATATCCACCTTCCAAACAATTTCCTAAAGAAGAAAGTAATAATACTATCTTCTTATCAAAACCAGGAATAGAATACCCTGCAAAAAGAAATGGTTGTTCTTTATTACAACCGACAACTGGCAAATCAATAACTTTTACATTGTCCTGATAAACAGTAGCAGTAAAATTGCTCAACCTTATCTCATCAATGGCGTCTATGGGAAAATTTTTTGAATTTAAAAAGTTAACATCAATAGATATTCGATTGTCTTTCAAACTAATTTGACTAAGTGGTTTATAGTCTTTAATTATTTTATTAATTTCAGCATTAACTACAGAGGTGTCATAATTATTCTTTTGTAAAAGCTTTTCTCCATCTTCACAAGAATAAACAATTTCCTCTTTACCAGTATTTAATGATATTTTCATTAGTTCTGGTGGACACCCTCTCCCGCTATTATCCTGAATAATATAATAAACCGATTCATCCGCTGAATTGTATGTAAGTGTACCTATAAAAGTTGGGCCACCCACAGTTGCGAAAACAATAACCGCAAATGAGAAGAAGGCTATTATTGATAAAAAAGTAACGTTTAGTAAATATTTTTTCATAGCTAAGTTATATCACGATAGTTCATAATCTGCTAATGCATATAAAATGTTAATAGCAGCAAAGATCAAATAATCTTACGGTCCTACAAAAGACGTATTATTATTAAGATAACTGCAACCACTAGCAAAATATGAAGCAGTCCACCCAATGTATAAGAAGTAATAAGTCCCAGAGCCCAAAGAATTAGCAAAATTATAATTATTGTCCACATATTTTTATATGTTTAATTATTCGAAAAAAAAGCCACGCTAGTTTTATTTAACCCGATAAAATAGATTTATCAATATTATACAGTTTAAAAGACTAATAGCCCCGACTATTCCCTCTTGTAGAGAATTTGTGCTATATCCAAGCCAAATACCAAATGCTAATACTATTATTACACTAAATGCTTTAATTATATTGTTCATATATTTTATTTCTTTAATTTAATTATTTTTATTATTTCCTTATTACGACCTTTATCTTAACAATAAACCTTTGTTTTAACTATACTCCTATAAGCAATACTATGATATAGCATTTTATTGAGTAGTTTTATCAAATTAAGAAAACGATTAATACTCTAAAATTAGCTCTGAGAGAGGGGCTACATAGAGTTCCTGCCCGTTCGAATCCCAAAATCAATCATGCTTCTACTAAACAAAAAACAACGTGTCTAAACACATTGTCTTTTCTTTGGCTCCGTATTCTGAACGAAATCCGAACTTTTTTCAAAGAAAATCCAGAACAAGAATGAGGTGCTTTTCCGCTTGCCTCCGCGGAGTTTATCCCGCACTTCGTTGCGGGACTACGGCAAAACAAAACAGAAAAATTTTCTCTACATTTTTTAATTTTTTCGCGCGCAATTTTTTCTTTTAATAAGGAAAAGAAAAATTTTCTGTTTTGATTTCCTCTTAATCAGAGAAAAGCGGAAACGCTCTAATCTTAATCGCAAAAGGGCAAAAATTTTTACCCTGTACCAAGCTTTGTCTTGGTATTCGGAGCCTTCCCCCAGACCCCCTTTCTTTTTGCCGCTCATTTGAAGAATTTATCGGTTAATTTTATTTGGAAGTTTTTTTGTAATTATTTTTTGATAAAATATTGTTAACAACACAACAATAAAGGCCATGACACTCGGAATTATTGCTGTTAAGGGATTATCAGTCACAAATTTAAAAATCAACCCTAAAATAAAAACTATAAATCCAAGTATTTTTATTATTTTCATATTTATTTTTGTGTTTGATCTGGAATATTTCTAATAAGTAAAAAAGAGAAAATGATTGCAAGCAAATCAATAACTGGAATGATAAAGACAACCGGAATTACATTTTGTCCGGCATTAGCCATAAAAACAATTTTTGAAACCAAGGCGGTCATCAGAATAACGAGCAAGATCAGAGTGATTATTGCATACAGATAACCGTAGATATTCTTGCGGACAGCCAGCCAACCCGAAACAAAGCAGATAGGCAAAATAAGACCGATATCAAATCCCTGCACAATCAAAGTCGTATAATGCTCAACTTGATTGGGAACTATGCCCTTAATAAAAGCCGGTAAAATTATAATAAGCCAGAGCATTGCTATCAGAATAGAATTAGACATCAGAAAATAACCGGCGTATTTTAATGTCCTTTCATTTGTAAAAGATTTTCTCAACTGTTCAAAATCGTAAGAAAATAAAGTAAGCACCAAAGCAAAGAACGATAAGCCCAAAAGCACTATATACGCCAAAAACATCTGGTTATACATCGCCATCGTCATATAAAAGAGATAGGTAACCAAAAAATATCCGATAGTACCGGACAAAACCAGTCTGCCTCCAAGTGAACCTTTTCTGGCAAAATAAAGGCTGGTAAGGAGCATTGGGATCCCCAAAAGAAGCGTTACCCAATCTTGAGCAATACCCTGAATTGCCACATCAGCAGACATATCCTGATATAGTCCTTGACCGTAAAGCATCACTGTTTGTCCGCGGACGGATTCAATTGTTCTTTGCCCCGGTCCGGAAGTTGAAAAAATTCCCCCAAGCGAAGCAATAGCGGATATTATGACTATTAGAATGACTAAAACTGTGATTATTTTTCTATTTTTCATAATTATTGTTTAATTTTTTTATAAAACCGGCTCAGTAATATTCCGGAAACTATCAATACCAGCCAGTTAATTGATATGGAAATTACTTCAAAGCGATATTCTCTGTGGATTCCATACATGAATGAGATAATAACTAAAGAAAGAATAGTTAAAACAAAACCGGACATAAACACCATTCTAATGCTTTTCTCCAATCGGCTTCCGGAAAAAACTAAGGCTATAAAAAGAAAAGAAAAACTCATCAGCAAGTAACCCAAATCTTCCAGAGCGATGAATATTCCATGCGGATTGTACTGCGTAAGCATCGCGATTCCGTCCGTCTCCCCGTTTAACAAGCTAGGCTGGATGACGGATAATTGGAGGAAATAATCAGCTATCAATATCGTGGCTGAAATCAAAGCAAAGACAAGACCGATATGGCCGTATATTTTCTTTTCGGCCGGCGCACAATAATGAATACAAACAGAAAGAATAATATACGAGAGCATCAACAAAATAGCCGGATACATCCAGATATAATCGCGAGGAAATCGCGATGCGATATCTAAAAAAGAATAAAGAAAGCAATTGCTTCGACAAAAAGGCCCGGACAAAGGCGGAGTCAATATAGCGATAACAAAAGTCACAATAGTTAAAACCGCTGTTGATATGGAGGCGTAAAAGCCGAATTTATTTTGTGTTGTTTGTGTTGTATTGTTCTCACTCATACTATTTTTGCTGATGTTTTAATATCATTTCGGCTGGGGATATTCCGTCAAGAACCTTGTGCGGAAAATAATTCCAAGCGTCATTTGTCAGTTCAAGAATATTGCCCATCTCCGAAGCGTCTCCGCCGTGATCAAACATGGCGACAACTTTCATCATGTCGTCGTTATCCTCTTCGTGGAAAATAACATCTCGGATATGATCCAAAGTAAAATCGCTCTTAGTCTCTTTGAGCATTTCCAAGAGTTCCCGTTCAATCTCTTTCCGGCGTTCTAGGATTTGTTGTTTTGATTCTATTTTCATTGTATTAAAATTATGTCTTTAATTTTTAATCGGAAGCGCGTCAATTTTTTCAATTCCTTTTTGAGGGGTGCATAATCAACCGTAGGTGGTATATCGTCAAACTCTGTCTCATCAACTTTAATCAACAAAATATATTCTTTATCTTTTTTGCTGAAAGCTCTCGCTTGGGCGCCTTGCCTTTCGTGATTAGCCCAAACCATTTCCTTATAATCCTTTTAAAATAAAAATTATACAATAGCGAGAACGCTTTCAAAAAATCTCATCTTTGCAATGAGTACATTTGTAGTAAGTTTCTTTTTTGGTTTTGTTGGCGATTTCCTTGGGCATAATATTTAAGAAATTTGCGTATCCTCAAGAAGCCATTCCCAGAACGGCCTGAATTGTATAGTTAGATTATCTTTTTCTACTA
>Ga0210057_1006356_pt1 | contig 14736 bp, 10 predicted proteins | sample CryGeyCG2114_010_2_FD_183968 | JGI IMG/M metagenome (GOLD analysis project Ga0210057, IMG submission 183968) | Groundwater microbial communities from aquifer - Crystal Geyser CG10_big_fil_rev_8/21/14_0.10 (SPAdes) (version 2) | ecosystem: Environmental > Aquatic > Deep subsurface > Groundwater ... | reverse complement strand
TAACATGAACCACTGGCGCATACAAGATTTGAACAATCAAAAACACCTCGCTAGGAGGCGTTTTTTGACTTCTACTGCGCGCTTCTGACCCAAACGGGTCTCTCGAACCGCGCACTAGTTTGGCTCCCGGGGTCGGATTCGAACCGACGACCAATTGGTTAACAGCCAACTGCTCTACCGCTGAGCTACCCGGGAATATGAGCTCGCTTCGCAACAAAAAACATTCTCTCTTATTTCGAAACTTCTGTCAAACTAGTAATCCCGCAGCCGCTCCATGCCCTCGGTCGACTGTATCTTCTCAAGCGCTTTTGCCTCAATCTGCCGGATGCGCTCGCGGGTCACGCCAAACTCCTGGCCCACTTCCTCGAGCGTGTGCGCAACGCCGTCGTTCAGCCCAAAGCGCATTTCAAGAATCTTCTGTTCGCGCGGAGTCAGCTTGCCAATAACATCGCGCACATGGTCCTTCAGAAGCTCAAGCGCGGCAATGCGGTCAGGCGTGACTGTTTTGGTATCTTCAATAAAGTCGCCGAGCGTGGAATCTTTATCATCATCATCCCCGACCGAGGTCTCAAGCGAAACCGTGTCCTGGCTGATCTTGCGGATGTGGTACACCTTCTTCACATCTTCCCCCATCTCAGCTGCAATCTCCTCCGGAAGCGGTTCGCGTCCAAGATCCTGGATCAGCTGGCGCTCGATCTGCTGGTAGCGATTGATAGTCTCGACCATGTGCACCGGAATACGGATGGTGCGTGACTGATCCGCGAGTGCGCGCGTGATCGCCTGTCGGATCCACCATGTGGCGTACGTCGAGAACTTGTACCCCTTCCGGTAGTCAAATTTTTCAACAGCGCGAAACAGGCCGATATTCCCCTCTTGAATGAGATCCAAGAGCGAAAGCGAACGGCCGGTGAATTTCTTCGCGATCGAGACAACGAGACGAAGGTTCGCTTCAATCAATTTCTTCTTCGCCTCAAGATCACCTTTCTCCTTTCGCTTCGCGAGCACAATTTCTTCGGTGTTTTGCAAAAGCGGAACGCGCCCTATCTCACGCAAATACATCTGAATGGAATCAGCTGAGATATCGGACAGATCTAAATAGCGGGCAAGCTCTTTCTCGCTCGCCTCTTTTCGTGCCGCAACCTTCTTCTCTTTTTCGTCCTTCTTTTTGTTGCCGGTGTTTGATGCGGCAAGTGCGCTCATCAAACTGACATCTCCGAGCATGCCGGCGTCATTGTTAGTAAGCTCAACCCCGCCGAAATCCATCTCATCCAAAAGGTCTTCAAGCGTGGTGATGTATTCTTCAACCTCAGGAAAGGCGTACAGCAGCTCATTCTCCGTCAAAAACCCGCGCTGGCGTCCTTTGAGCAAAAGCTGGTGAACGTATGCTTCATCAGGTACTTGCACAACATGCTTCTCTTCAGCGACCTTCTTTGCGGCTTTCTTCGGCCGCGAAGCGTGTGCTGTTTTTTTTGGGGCTGAAGTATGTTTTGCTGCTGGTTTCTTGCGAGGTGCTGCCTTCTTTGCCGGTGCTTTTTTCTTGGTTGTCGAGCTCTTTTTCGTTGTCGATGATGACTTTTTCTTTTTTGTTGTGGTGCGCTTTGTTGTCGGCATGTTATGAGCTAGTTGTTCTAGATAGATTGTTGACCTCAGCAGACAGCCGTTCCGCAGTATCAGTGTCGCCCGCGGCTTCGGCCTCACGAATCTTGAGCCGGAGCGTCACGCGCTTCTCTTTTTCAGATGCTTGTTCAAGCCTGCTTATGAGCGTTTTTCGTTCACGCTCGCGGTCTTCACGAGTCAGCGATGATGAAAGTTCGTCTGCAATAAGAACTGCCTCGCGGCCCAATGGGGCGACGTGATCGGCAAGAGACGCAATCCATGCATCGACCTGTTTTGAAACATCATCATCATAAAAGAAATCAATGCTTTTGTAAAGGGTACGGACCGCCTCATCAGGAATCAGAACCACATTGAAATCGGCAATCGCGTGCGGATCATTGTCGGCGAGGATAAGCGCGAAAAGACGCAATGCCGTCTTATCAAGACCGCTTCGGGCGGGCTTGGCCTTAGGCGCGGGCTCGGCCGGAGTGGCGCTGGGGCCCGATCGCGATGCCTGTTTTTTTGAAATGAGCCCCGTGATGAGAGAATCGTCGACATGCACCAGAAGCGCAAGTTTTTGAATGTAATGCGTCTGCACCACCAGATCGGGAATGCGCTGAATCCATGGGACCAGCATCTTTGTGGCCTCCTTCTTCCCTTGGGCTGTTGAGACATCATGCTGCGCGCTCGCTGACGAGAACAGCCAATCCATCACATCCTCAGCCTGCGCGATGCGCTCTTTCCATTCGTTCTGATCGCGTAGAACGAGCGCGTCCGGATCTTCACCCTCAGGCAATGGAATGACTTTTATGACTATATCCTCCCGCCACGCGACCTCAAGCCCGCGCAACGCGGCATGTTGGCCCGCGGCATCAGGATCAAAGGCCAAAGCAATAGTGCTTGCGTACCGCTTCAGCAATCTGACCTGTTCCGGCGTCAGCGCGGTGCCGGATGCGGCCACCACGTTCTTGATACCAGCCTGGTGCGACGAAATGCAATCCATGTTCCCCTCGACCACGACCGCGAGTTTCTCATTCCGGATCTCCTGCTTGGCGCGCGACAGACCGTATAGCACATCGCTCTTGTGATAGACGAGCGTCTCAGGCGTGTTGATATATTTTCCGCCGATATCGTCGCTTGCCAGTTTTCTGCCGGTGAATCCGATGGTTGAGCCGTGCACGTCGCGGATCGGGAACATCAGCCGGTTGCGAAACCGATCATAAAATCCACCGCGGTCATTGGCAATGGCAAGTCCCGCGGCCGTGATCTCCTGGTCGCGGAATCCGCGGCTGCGCAAATAGGTCAAAAGCCCCTCCCACGCGTCCGGCGCAAAACCAATCTCCCATTCGTCCCGCGTGGGATCAGACATCCTGCGTTCAGCAACGTACGCGCGCGCCACGTCCCCGCTTTTGGCGGAAAGCAGCGCCTGGTGGTACCATCGCGCGGCCTGCCGCAAAACCTCAAGGATACGCGTCCGTTGCGAGTCTGCCTGCGTATCCTGCCGCTCAAGCGTGACGCCCGCGCGCTTGGCCAAAAGGCGAAGTGCGTCCGCGAATTCGAGTCCTTCAATATCTTTGACAAATCCGAACACGTCACCGCCTTTGCCGCACCCGAAGCAATGCCAGATCTGCTTGTCCGCGCTCACCATAAAAGATGGCGTCTTTTCCTGATGGAACGGACACCGCGCTTTCCAGTTGGCCCCCATCTTCTTCAGTTCAGGAAGATATTCCTGAACAACATCGATAATGTCGAGCCGCTCTTTGATTTGATCAGTGATCTGAGACATGAGAGTAGTAGGAATATAGAAAAGTTGAAAGGTTGAAAACAATTCTACTTCAACTTCTCAACTCTTCAACTTTTCTACGCTATTCAACAACAACCGGTTCCCGCGCGAGCCGTATGCCATAGGTGTCATATACGCTTTTTTCGATCTGCTCAGCGAGCGCGAGCAACTTTTTCGCGGTTCCGCCTCCGCGGTTCGTGAGCGCGAGCGCGTGATTTGTGGAAAGCCCAACCCCATCGTGCACGTACCCCTTTTCCCAGCCCGCGTGCTCTATGAGCCAGCCTGCCGAAACTTTAAAAAGATCCCCTGCCGGAAAATGCGGCAGGTCCCCACCGACGCGCTCCTGCAGCGCCCCCAGTTCCTGCGCCGTCAGCGTCGGGTTTATAAAAAACGATCCGCATGACTGCGAGTTCGGATCGCCCGGATCAACCACCATTGATTTTCTCTTCCGCAGCTTCAAAACGGTTTCACGCACATCAGAAAGCGTCGCGCTCTCCCCTGCCTCGCGCTCGAGTTCGGGATACGCCATTTTCGGCTTGCCGCCCTTTTCCAGACGATACACCACGTCAGTCACAATATACTTTCCCTTGTCTGTTCCTTTGAAGCGGCTCATCCGGTATCCGAAATCACACTCCGCATTGTCAAACGAAACAGCTTGCCCGCTGGCAACATCAATGGCATGCACTTCCAGTATGCTCTCCCGAACCTCCTGCCCGTACGCTCCCACGTTCTGAATGGGTGTTGCCCCGACAGAGCCGGGAATACCGGACAGGCATTCAACGCCCGCGTAGTTTCGTTCAACCGTATCCTTCACAAAATCGTCCCAATTCTCGCCAGCGCAAACGTTCACCTCGATGTGATTGTTTACCTCTTTGTACGAGATACCCTTGATATCGATCTTGATGACGAGCGCTTTCAGCTCATTGTCCGGAAAAATGGTATTGCTTCCCCCGCCGAGAATGTAGGTGCCGAGATTCTCGCTGCGCGCGTATTCAAGCGCTTCCGCAAGCTCCTCTGTGTTCGTTGCCACCACAAAATGCTGGGCCTTTCCGCCCAGTTTGATAGTGGTGAGATTAGACAGTGGGATGTTGTGCTGAAGGTGCATAAAAACACTTATCTAAGTTGAACGTTGCCGTCAGGAAATACAACATACAGGCGTTTCCAAAAACCGCCTAAATTTTCTTTATCGCTTCTAAAATAATCTTGACACCATGCCTCTCGCGCCTTAAACGGATGTAAGGCTGTTGTCATACAATCGATAAGTAGAATCATTTCGTGATGCGATTTATATTTCTTATCCTCAAGTGCTGTTCGCAACAATCTATCGGCATATGTAGAAAGTTGGTTGGAAAGTATTTGAGCAGGATATATGCCTTTGTTACACATAACTTTTCTACGCTCCGACAATCGCTCTCTATCTCCGTATGTAATTTGGTATTCAATTCCTTCATACAAAACATCTGCCGGTTCTCTCAATTTTAATCGATCTTGAATTGCTTTTTCTGCATAGAATTTCTTGCCTTGATTGCAAACGAACCTTTCTAGGGTCTGTAATTCTTCTTGCGGCCTGGTAACACTATAGTCCAAATTCATATACTGCAAAAAGTTTGTAAGACCCTTGCTAGATAATAGCTCCTAAAATCCGCCTCCGAACAAATGCCAATGTCATAGTATTTCGGGTTTGGATTGAGTTCATCTAATATGGCTGGCTTCATACTGTTTTACTTAAAAACTAACGAAAGGATGCTTTGGAACACAAAATACCCAATCATAGTGTAATTAACCTACCAGATTTCTTAAAATAAGGAAAATGCCCGAATATGCCTTTGCGCTACAGCGCTCCTCCGGAGCAGTCCTGGGGGCAATTATCCCGCGTCTCGCCGAAATCCGGCTCGCAGACCGTATTGCCGCATACCCCGCTTTCGGCCGTGCCGGCCCCACTTGGCTCAAAAGCGTTTTGGCCCTCATCGGCCAGGCCGCGGTTCCAGATATAGAAAACCAACGCCAGGCAAATAATGAATAAAACGGAAACCGCCGCAATAATTTTCTGGTACGACAGATGGAACTTTCGGCCGGCAATCAGCAGGCCTGCGCCGATAACCAGAAAGGCCGCCGAAAGGAAAATAATCGCCGTACTGTTCCCCGCGCTGCTGCCGACGCCTGCAAAGATGCTCTGCCTATCAAACATCCCAGAGAGAGCGGCGCTGCGGGCAGGCGGCTCGATAATCTCGCTGCAGGTAGTTGCCGGGATATGGTTCAAATCAATAAGCGACTCAAAAAAATAAACAGACCCGCTGGTTCCGGCCGCAACGTACCTGTTGTTGGCGGATATATCTATCTCGCCAACATACTCGCTAAGCGTAATTTCCGCCTTTTTGCTGCCGCTGGCCGTAAATATCCGTACTTTTTTGTCGGCTGAACCGGTGGCGAAAAACGAGCCGTCGTCCGATACATCAAACGCGCCAATGGCCGAATTAATTGTTGCGCGCCCTATGGGCCTGCTTGAATCTTTGCCAAACAAAAGGATATCTCCGCCAAACGTGCCGGCACCGATGGTGCCGCCGTCCGGCGTCATCGATAGCGCGCGCACGGACCAGCCCTGCGGCGTTTCGTATTTCCACACAACCTTTCCGGTGTCCCTGCTCACCAGCACCACCGCGCCGTAGCCGGATTCCACGCCGTACGCGGCCAAGGCGCCATCGGACGAAATGTCGGCTTCGTCGACCGGCGATTCCTTGGAAAGCGGCTCGGATCTCACAATCGGTTCAGCCGATTCGGCCGAGAATAGGTACCCCCGCCGGTCCGGGCAGCCGGTTGCCGCGGCCAGGTACGAACCGTCGCCGGAAAAACGCACCTCGTGCCAGTTGCCCGCCGCGTGGTACTGCCACAATTTTTTTCCGGCCGCGGTAAACAAGAGAAGGACGTTTGACTGTTCGTCCGATTCCGAGCCGGCCATGGCCACGGCCGCATAGCGCCCGCTTGGATCAATATCCACGCCATACGCGCCACCGCCGTTTTGGTTCAGGTTGTACGTCCACGCGGGCTTATTCGAGCTGTTGCCGAAGAACAGCGCCTCGCCGTTGAGCGCCGCAAAAACAGCACTCCCGTCGGCCGAAATTGCCACGCCGCCTTTCACGTCTCCACCAATAAGGTTGCTTGCGCGGCTTTTGTAATCCCAGACCGGCTTATTTTCTCTGGTATTAAACAGATAGATGTGATTCGAGGTCTGAGCCGCCAGGTATGTGCCGTCGCCGGAGAGCGCAACCGCGCCCACCCATTCTTCGCCGGTAGCGTACCGCCATACTTCCCTGCCGGCCGCAGGATCGATAAGCACTATTTCGTTATCTTTAAAATCCGCGTCAAAAAGCATGGGGCCGTTGTCCGGCGAATCGATAATCGAATCCCTTGTTTTACCGATGCCGTTCGAGGCTTCAAAATAGTAAAAATTCGAACCGAACTTGTTCGGAACGTTCTTGTATATATACGTAACGCCTTTTTTGTAATCGCTTGCCGCGGCATCCGCTTTCTCCATGTCCACCATGCTGCCGTTAAAATACATCCGCATGTACTCGGGATCCCTGCCCGCGGCGTCAGAGTACGTCACTGAGTATGTGTACCGCTGGCACACCGGACCCCAGAACGGATACACCGTACCGCCAGAAAGGACGGGGTCGTCGGCGGTACGCGGCAACTTGGGAATAACGCCCGCGGGCAGGTCCTCGGCAATTGCGGCCTGGAAAAATGAGAAAAATAAAACAAATCCCGCAATGAAACAAGCCGATTTAAGACTCAAACATAAATAATTTTTCATAGATTTTTATTTTAAAACTGGCGGAGAGGGCGGGATTCGAACCCGCGATACCTTGCGGTATACACGCTTTCCAAGCGTGCGCACTAGACCAACTATGCGACCTCTCCACGAAATATATCGTCCATGGTGTTTTTCAAAAAAAATTTCAATCGTTCTCTCCCTTTGCCTGATTTTAGAAACAACTCTTCTGCTATTGCATCATTTTTATTCACAAATGACTCATAATAGAGCAATCTCCACGGCTTCCCCGCTCTTGTGAATTGCGTCGCGCCGCTATTGTGCTTGGCTAAACGCAATTTTAGATCATCTGTTCTGCCAATATATTTTTTGTGCAATACTGAGCTATAAATTATATAAACATAATACATATTTCCTAGACCAACCCCGCCCGAGGCGGATCCGTCTTGGGCGGATATGCGACCTCTCCACATGTGTGCGCATTGTTCCCCCCTCCTTCGTCTTCAAGGAGGGGGTTAGGGGGGTGGTAGTCTGCTAATTGCACGTTACGAACGACCACCCCCCTAGCCCCCTCCTCGGGTGAGGAGGGGGAATTAGTTTTCAGACGGTTTCAATTCTTCACACCAACTCTGTATACGCATTGCGGCTCCCTCAATATCTTCAACAACCGCGACATGAGAAATCCGTTTAACCACGTAGCCTTTTTCTTGTAAAAACGCGTCTTTCTGTGAATCTTTTTTTAAAACAACAGGATCGCTATGCGTTTCACCATCGATCTCTATGGCTAATTTACACGACGGGCAATAAAAGTCTACCACAAGTGAGCCAATGCTGTGCTGACGGCGAAACTTATAACCCATGCGTGACCCTTTCAGTTTCATCCAAAGCAGCTGTTCCGCCCGAGTCGGACAATTCCGAAGCTCTTTCCTTATGTCCCGCAAATAGCGTTGATTATGAAGTACGCTCATACATACTATACCCTACTTATACTTAACGATGAGACCGTACAGCTATACGCAGACAACCCCATCATTGAATGTAATTCATCGCTCAATGCTCCATAAAGTATATTCTACCGTACCAGATTTAGGCCAAAAAGAAAAGGGATGGTTTTGACCATCCCTGATTCGATTTTTGCTATACATGTGCTACTTCGCGCTGCAGGATACGCGCGCGGACCGCCTGCATATACTCCTCCTCCTTCTGAAGTGCGCGTCTACGAATATCCTGCCGAAACTCCGGCAGTAATTTCACAAAACGATCCGCGGCAGGTTTCAGACTTTCCAAAAAATCAACCCCGTGCAGTTCCCCCAAATGATGAAGATTCCAATTCGCATGCTCAGTGGTAATCAGTAAGCTGCACAATAGGCCGCGCTCTTCAAACCCGATCCAGCATGCGAGTGCTTGATCAAGCGCTGCATATAACACGGGGGCGCACACATCGAATTCCATCCATGAGACATCAAATTTCTGAATGCGCTCAGGGAACTCCTGTTGAAGACGAGTAATGAGCAAAAAGAGCACTTGTTCTGATACATACTGCAACTCTTTTTTCTGCGGGTTTTGAGAAACAGCCAAACTCCAAACAGACGCCATAATTGCTTCGATGTCCCCGTCTTTTGACGGTGAATTTCCGTGCCAGCGATTATCACTTGCCATGCCACATCTCCTTTGTGAGGGAAGGAACGAAAAAACACGTATATTACTAATAGTCTTACCAAAATTCGTTCAAAAAGAAAAGGGGCGCAAGAACCCCTTTTCAGAAGAGAATCATTTCCTTTTCCGCCTTAGGCGGAGTAAGTCGCGCTCCGTGAATAGCCTCTGCATAAACTCAGCAATGCTGCAGAAAGGCTGGATAAGGTCTTCCGTGATGCGCTACTTTCCGGTCTTCTCGGCACGCGCGACGCGCTTCGTCACCTCAACCACAGAATCAGGCGTCAGCGACATGGAATCGATTTTCTGAGTAGCGAGCCATGCCGCAAACTCAGGATAGTCGGACGGCGCCTGGCCGCAGATGCCCACCTTGCGCTTGTGCTTCTTCGCGGTCTTGATGAGTTGAGAGATCATGTCTCTAACCGCCTCATTGTTCTCATCGTAAATATGCGCTACCAATTCGGAATCACGATCAACGCCCAGGATAAGCTGGGTGAGATCGTTTGACCCGATGGAAAAGCCGTCAAATATTTTCGAGAATTGGTCGGCAAGGATAACGTTCGACGGAATCTCGGCCATGACATACACCTCTAGCTTATTGACGCCGCGCTTGAGACCGTGGCGCGCCATGACCGCGAGCACCTGTTTTCCTTCTTTGACCGTTCGGCAGAACGGGATCATGATCTTGACGTTCGAAAAGCCCATCTCTTCGCGCACCTTCTTCATGGCGCGGCACTCCAGCGAAAACGCCTTCACATACGCGTCGTCATAGTAGCGCGACGCGCCGCGCCAGCCGATCATGGGATTATCTTCCTTCGGCTCAAACGTGGTGCCGCCAATCAGGTTCGCATACTCATTTGTTTTAAAATCGGACAGCCTGACAATCACGTCCTTCGGATAAAAGGCGGCCGCAATGCGCCCAACGCCCTCAGCCAGTTTATCAACGAAGAACTGAGCCTTGTCCGTATACCCCGCGGTCAGCTCAGAAATTCTCTGCTTGACCGTCTCGTCGGTCAACGTATCAAATGACAAGAGCGCCATGGGGTGAATTTGTATGAATGTATTGATGATAAATTCCTCTCGTGCGAGTCCCACCCCGGCATTCGGAATGAATGAATCCGAAAAAGCCTTTTCAGGAGACGCGAGGTTCATCATGATGCTGGTTTTGGTCTTCGGCAGGGAGCGAAGGTCAACAGTCGTGGTGCGATAATCCAGTTTTCCCTTATACACAAATCCCACCTCGCCCTCAGCACAACTGATAGTCGCGAGCGTACCGGTCTTAACCACTTCGGTCCCGTTCCGCGTGCCCACAATGGCGGGAATACCAAGCTCGCGCGACACAATGGCCGCATGGCACGTGCGCCCGCCCGCGTTGGTCACAATGCCTGAGGCATGCTTCATGATCGGCTCCCAATCAGGATCAGTCATCTCGGTCACCAAAATCTCGCCGGGCTTGAACTCATGCAGGCCGGATACGTCTTTGATGACTCTGATCTTGCCGATACCGATTTTGCTTCCAACCGCCTGCCCACGAATGAGTACCGTTCCGCGGCGCTTGATATGGTGCTCTTCGAGTATATGCATATCTTTGCGCGACTGAACCGTCTCCGGTCGAGCCTGCACAATGTAGAGCTGGTTGTCGCGTCCGTCTTTCGCCCACTCAATATCCATGGGGCGTTTGTAATGATTCTCTATAACAACGCCCCAGCGGGCAAGCTGAAGAATCTCCGCTTCGCTCAACACGTGCTTGCGCTGGTCGTCTTCAGGCACGTCAACAACCTTTGTCGGATCCGTCTCTCCCACAGCGTATATCATCTTGTCTTTCTTGGTGCCGAGCGATTTGCCCACCAGCGGCTTGAACTTCTTTTTGAGGAGCGGCTTGTAGACATAATACTCATCCGGACTGACTTTTCCTTTGACCACCAGCTCACCCAAACCCCACGACCCGTTAATCAGAATAACATCTCGGAATCCGGACTCCGTATCCAAAGTAAACATGACACCCGCAGAAGCCTGATCGCTCCTGACCATCTTTTGGACGCCCACCGAAAGCGCGACCTGCGCGTGTTTGAATCCCCGGTCAACACGATAACTGATGGCGCGGTCAGTGAACAGTGATGCCATGCACTTTTTCACGGCCTCCATGAGCGCATGCTCTCCCACAATATTCAGATAACTCTCCTGCTGTCCGGCAAACGATGCGTCGGGCAGATCCTCCGCAGTCGCGGATGAGCGCACCGCAACGTCAAGCGAACGCTTTTTATACTGGGTGCCGAGCTGTTTGTACGCGCGAACAATCTCGTCTTTAAGATCAAGCGGAAACGCAGCCTCAAGAATCGTAGTGCGGATGTTGCGGCCGCGAACGGAGAGCTGCTTCACATTTCTGGTATCAAGCCCTTTGAGCTCTTTGGCGATGGCGGCGTTGATGCCGGCCTTATCCAAAAAATAGCGGTACCCCTCGGCAGTCACCGCAAATCCGTCCGGCACGTTTATCTTTTTTCCGAGCGTGCGGACCATTTCACCGAGTGAGGCGTTTTTCCCGCCCACGAGCGGAACGTCTTCATTAGACAGTTCGTTGAAAAATTTTATGTATTTCATTTCTTTTTTCGTTTTAAGTGCAAAAAATCCCGGTCATCAAGCAAACCTTTGAAAAACCTTACGACTGCATCAACGAGCGCGATGAGGTCCTCCATAGTTAAATCGTATGGATCTTCATAAGGTTCAGGCTCCCATGCGGTCCGGTCGGGTGCCCGGACGCAATGAGGATTTTATCGCCTTTTTTCACTTTGAATTCCTTTTTTACGAGCTTGACGGTCGCTTTAATAAGGTCATCGAGTGTTTTATACCGCTCCATGATGTACGGCTCCACGCCCCAAGAGAGCGAAAGCTGTTTGCGGACGGTATCGTTCTGCGTCAGCGCGATGATGGGCGCATCAGGCCGCTCCGAGGCGATGAGGCGCGCGCTCGTTCCGGAAGACGACATGACCACGATCGCTTTGATATGATCATGATCAACCACATCATCTGCCGTGTGCGCGATAATGTTCGGCACGACGCTCCGCTTGTAGTCATGATCACCAAGATCATCATAAGGGGACGCTTCGGTTTCGCGGATGATGCTGGACATCATGGCGCATGACTGCACCGGGAACGATCCGGTCGATGTTTCACCAGAAAGCATGACCGCGTCCGTGTGATCAATCACCGCGTTCGCGACATCCGAAACCTCGGCACGTGTCGGACGAGGATTGATGGTCATGGATTCAAGCATCTGAGTCGCCACAATAACGGGTTTTGATGCTCTGCGGCATTTTTCCGTGAAATCCTTCTGCAAAAGCGGAATAGACTGGGCGGGAATCTCAATCCCGAGGTCGCCGCGCGCGATCATGATGGCATCAGCAGATTCAAGAATCTCATCAAAATGTTTGACCGCTTCTTTGCGCTCGATCTTCGCAATGATCTTCGGACGATAATCTCCTTCAGTCGGCAAAAGCGAACGAAGAGACTCAATATCTTTTTTATCTCTGACAAATGACAAAGCAAGCCATTCGACCTTCTGCTCAAGTCCGAATGAAACGTCTTTCTTATCCTTCTCAGTGAGTACAATATCAGGCAAATCGGACTTTGGCAGATTGATCCCGCGATTCGATGTTAGGACATCCCCTTGTTCCACCTCGGCGATCACGGTATCGTTCTTTATCTCTCGCGCAATGAGCCGGACAAGTCCATCCTTGATCAGGATCGGTTCTCCCTTTTTGACGATCGAACCGAGCGGCACCTGCGTCGGCAGTGTTGTCATGTCCACCGGAGCGTCGCTCTTTCCTTTATCATATACGAGCGCGACAACATCCCCGCGCTTCACCGGAATACCGTCCTGCGGAAGCTCTCCAAGCCTGATGCGCGGTCCTTGCAGATCCTGAATGATGGCGATCGGCACTTTCATCCGTTTGGAAACACTCCGTATGTTCTTAATGAGCATGCGGTGGTGCGCATGGGTTCCGTGCGAGAAATTCAAACGCGCAACATTCATGCCGGTTTTAACCAAGGAACGGATGATTGCCGTCTTTTCAGTCGCCGGGCCAATAGTACAGATCACTTTGGTGCGTTTCATATCATTAAACACCAAACACCACTTTCCAAACACCAAGAAGAAATCAAACTCCAAAATTTCAAAAAATAATTCTGCGCTTGGTTATTTGTTGTTTGGTGTTTTTTTGATGTTTGTTGTTTGGTTATTGATGTTTCAAAAATAGTATACCACAAAACAGCGACTCCCCGAAGGAAGCCGCTGTTTTATTAAACAAAATATGTTTTGTGTATAGCATCACCCAACTCAATCGCAATGCGACCTTCGATCGGGATGACACTTCACGCTACATCATGCCCATGCCGCCACCCATGCCCGGCATGCCGGCGCCTGCTTTATTGTCTTCCTTCTCAGGAAGATCGGTTACAACCGCTTCTGTCGTCAAGAACATGGAAGCAATCGAAACAGCGTTTTGGAGCGCGCTGCGCGTCACCTTGGTCGGATCAACAATGCCGGCGCTTATCATGTCCTCATACTTGTTCGCAGCCGCGTTATATCCGATGCTGCCGGTCTGCTTCTTCACTTCTTCAGCGACAACAGAACCCTCGCGTCCGGCATTAAAGGCGATCTGTCGGATCGGCTCTTCAAGAGCGCGGCGGACAATATCAACACCGACTTTTTCGTCATTATCATGCATTCTCATGTCCTCGAGTGAAGGAATAGCGCGCAAAAGCGCAACGCCGCCGCCCGGAACAATGCCTTCTTCAATCGCTGCTTTGGTGGCCTCAAGCGCGTCCTCGATCCGGTGCTTCTTTTCTTCCATTTCAGTCTCAGTAGCAGCGCCAACCTTGATGACCGCGACGCCCTTGCCGAGTTTGCCGAGCCGTTCCTGAAGCTTTTCTTTGTCATAGTCCGAATCGCTCTGCTCAAGCTCTTTCTTGATCTCGGCAATGCGAGCTTCAATAGCAGCTTCAGTTCCCTTGCCTTCAACAATGGTGGTCATTTCTTTAGTGGCAACAACCTTGCGCGCCTGTCCGAGCATCGCAAGCTCTGTGTTCTCGAGCTTGAGGCCGATCTCTTCTGAGATGACCTTTCCGCCGGTCAAAACCGCGATGTCTTGCAACATGGCTTTGCGTCGGTCGCCAAAGCCGGGAGCTTTGATAGCAAGGGCGCTGAATGTGCCACGAAGCTTGTTTAGAACAAGCGTGGTCAATGCCTCGCCGTCAACATCTTCCGCAATTATGACGATCTCTTTTTTGCCGGTCTGCGTCACCTTCTCAAGAAGAGGAAGAATGTCCTGGATCGATGAAATTTTCTGGTCAGTGATCAAAATGTATGGATCCTCTATGACCGACTCAAGCCGATCAGGATTGGTGATCATGTACGGCGATACAAAGCCTTTATCAAACTGCATGCCTTCCACAAGCTCGAGCTCCATGCCGAACGACTGCGACTGCTCAACCGTAATAGGCGCCTCGTGGCCGACCTTGTTGATAGCAAGCGCGATCAATTTGCCGATCTCTTTGTCATTCGCCGAGATGCTCGCGACCTGCGCGACTTCGTCTTCTTTGGTTGGATCGATTGTCTTTGACTGTTCCTTGAGCGAAGCAACCACCTTTTCCGCGGCGCTGTCCATGCCGCGCTTCAGCGAAAGCGGATTGGCGCCAGCAGTAAGATTCTTAATGCCCGCGCCGACCATTGCCTGCGCAAGCAGTGTTGCGGTGGTCGTGCCGTCGCCCGCAACGTCATTTGTTTTGTTCGCAACCTCTTTGACGAGCTCAGCGCCGATGTTCTCGAACTTGTCCTCAAGCTCGATCTCTTTCGCCACACTGACGCCGTCTTTGGTTATGGTTGGAGAACCAAACCCCTTATCAAGCACAACGTTTCGGCCTTTGGGACCGAGCGTTA
>Ga0210057_1006355_pt1 | contig 14738 bp, 11 predicted proteins | sample CryGeyCG2114_010_2_FD_183968 | JGI IMG/M metagenome (GOLD analysis project Ga0210057, IMG submission 183968) | Groundwater microbial communities from aquifer - Crystal Geyser CG10_big_fil_rev_8/21/14_0.10 (SPAdes) (version 2) | ecosystem: Environmental > Aquatic > Deep subsurface > Groundwater ... | reverse complement strand
CTCAATGGAGAACACCCATGGATGAAAGTTGTGCCCGAAGGCTATGTGCCCTATCGGGTTCGAGAACTCCGCCAAAACGAAATTGCCTATTTCAACTACGCCTTAGCCAAGGAAATAAATCTAATTTCAGCAAACCACCCGCAGGAATTAACCAATGGCCTCAAAGCTAAACTGATAGAAATATTTTCTTTACAGATCATCAACGAGTACGACGAAATCAACCAACGGAAAATTGATCCTGATACGATCAAACCTCATCCTTATATGGCCTCCCGGTACCTCCAGCTTCAGCATAGCAACAAGCAGGGAAAAACATCTGGGGATGGTCGAGGGATTTGGAATGGAGTCGTCGAACACCGCGGAAAAATATGGGACGTGAGCTCCCGTGGAACTGGTGTCACCTGCTTGGCGCCGGGAGCCGTCGAGGCAAATCGCCCTCTTAAAACAGGTTCCGATGATTTTGGGTACGGTTGCGGACAAGCTGAAATTGATGAGCTCTATGGAGCAGCCATCCTGGCTGAAACCATGCATCTGCAAGGCATTCCGACCGAGAGAGTCCTGTGCATTATCGACCTGGGCAAAGGTCTGGGCATCGGTGTTCGATCCGGCCCCAATCTTCTGCGACCGGCACATCTGTTCATGTATCTAAAACAAAATCGACTCGAGGACCTGAAGAAAAGCGTGGACTATTTTATCCATCGACAAGTTTGCAATGGCCGCTGGAAAGGTCATACCCGAGGCCTGACCAAGTACGAGGACCTGGCCGAAGAAATCTGTCGTTCCTTTGCGGAATTTACCGCGAAATTAGATATCGACTATATTTTTGCGTGGCTTGACTGGGATGGGGACAATGTTCTTGGTGAGGCCGGAATTATTGACTATGGCAGTGTTCGACAATTTGGACTCCGACATGATCGTTACCGGTATGACGACGTCGAGAGATTTTCAACAAATCTGAACGAGCAGCGAATAAAAGCTCGATTGATGGTCACTGTGTTTACACAGATTGCGGACTATCTGAAAACAGGCAAAAAGAAACCCTTAAAAACTTTCTTTAAACATCCAACGGTGCTCAAGTTCAACCAGCTCTTCTCTCGCTATCGAGCAGATCGGCTGTTATATCGAATGGGTTTCAATCCCCATCAAAGAGAAAATATTTTGAAATCAAAAAACCTCTTTGAGCAATTCGACCGAGAGTTTTCGTATTTTGAGCGCGCCAAAGTCAGCGGCAAAGCTTCCAAAGTTGCCGATGGCGTCAATCACCCGGCTCTTTTTAACATGCGTTCCGCGTTTAAGGCTCTCCCTGAATTCCATTTGAAAACTGGATTTGATCAGCAGATGGATGCATCCGAGTTCTATAAGCTGATTATTTCTTCGTTCGCCAAACAACGGGACACCCGTCTTCGAGCGAAACACATTCGCCATATTCAAAATTTTCAAGCTATCTATAAACAACTCATTGAGACAGCTGCAGGATCGCAAAAACCAATGACTCTCCTACGTGGCGTGAGCGAAAGAGCCAAAATGCTCAATCGAGAGGACCGAATCACCGGCAATGCCTTGATTCAGATCGTTAACGAAATTATGGCCCAGGTCAAAAAAGGGATGGATCACAAACAGGTTCAGAGTTTGATCGATCAACTTATTTTTTCGCATTTGGGAATGCCCGAGGCGAATACCTCGCGCTTCTATCAGCAAAAACCTCGCCTGGTCGTCCGCCCCGACGTCTATTCAAAACTCATGAATCTCGTGGCCGAGTACCGAGAAGATATCTAGGTAGTGCTACCTTGTCCTCTGTTCGACCCAGCGGCGAATCAAGGGATATTCTCGTTCTTCGAGGACGTGTTTTTTCTTAGATTCAATGAAATCTACTTTTAGGCCGGCGGAACGCAGTTTTTCAACGCCAAACTTGGTGTCGTCGATGGGAAGAACGTCGTCCTTTGAGCCATGGGTCAAGAGCCAAGGCGTCTGTTTGTTCTGCTTGAGATTTCGTTTCCATCGCGGGAAAAAGTGGAAGTATCCGCTAATACCAACAACGCCACCCAATTTTTTTGGATAGTTCATCGCTATATCTGCGCTCACCAAACATCCCTGGGAAAATCCAAAAAGAAAAATGTTTTCCGGTTTCCAGCCCTGAAGCTCCAGTTCTTGCAAAAGATGAAACATCTTTTTTCTGGTTTTCAAAACTCCGTCTTTTTGAAATGGCGGATCCCCGTACCAGGAAAAGCCACCCGAATATTTTCGGGGAGCATTCAGCAGCAGATAGTTCATCTCTGGAATTCTGAGCTCTTCGTCAAAGGACAAAAAAGGTTTTATGCTGTCGCCTTTTCCATGCAAGACCACCATTAGTTTTTCCGAAGGTCTTCTGGCGAGAATGAACCTGGATTTAAAGAGATCCGTGACGATCATGTTTTTCTCCGCATGATAAGAGAGCTTGTGCTTTTTCAACCTGAGGATCTTGATCCCCGGCCCATGTGCCACTGGCATTGATCAAACTGGTCTCCTCATCGCAACCTCGATCCATCAGCCAAGCAAGATTCTGGGGCGCTGACCAGTTGTCGATGGGGGAAATTGGATTGATAAACAACTCTTCTTCTCGTTGATTTTCAGCATTGTTGAAATCAACTTGAATATCTGGGGTCAGACCCACCAACTGTGGAGTCCATCCAGAGGCAAAGTAATAAAGACCTTCTGTTTCAAAGAATGCGATCTTTGAGTTAGCTCCCCAAACTCGTCCATCTTGAAATGAACCTTTGCCGAAGCTTCTCTCGCCAATCAAACGAGCTCGGTTTTGATCTTTCAATACGCCGGCCACGATTTCTGCAGCAGATGCGGAACCACTGTTGATCAAAACTGCCAAGGATCCACGGTACATTGGGTTTTCGTCGGCCACGTATCGATCAGCGGGTTTTGAGGAATCCAAATAACGAGTCTCAAATAAGAAAGTCCCCTTGCTTAAGAAAAGATTTGCCACGCAGGCGGCCTCTTCGACTTGACCACCGGGATTGTCACGAAGATCCAGAATCAGTCCCTGAACATTTTCTTCTTTTAATTGGATGATCTCTTTTTTTGTCATGTTGCAGACATTTTTTGAGAACTTATGAAGAACAATAAGCCCCAAACGTCGACGGCCATCGATCACCCTAGAAACTACGCTGGGATAGGTTTTTTCAGACCTCAAAAGCTCAATGTATTTTTTTTCGTTGCGAGCATTGGGGCCTTGTTTACGCAAGATCTGGAATCCAATTCGATTCATGTCTCGCATTTTAAGAAGATCATTGATCTGGGTCGGCAAAAGATCCGAGATCTGCTGACCATTGATGGACAGAATGACATCGCCTTTGTGAAAACCCGCGAGTTCTGCTGGAGAACCCTCAAAAACTTTTCGCACTAAAAGAGTATTCTTCATGCGACGAGCGATAAAGCCAACATTGGCGCTCCGGCTCTCACTGTTGGCAATCACCTCTTCGTACATGGCCAGGGGCATGATGTAGCTATGGGGATCTTTGTAAATCGAAAGAAATCCATTGATGCCGGAAGCAATCACCGCTGAACGCTGTCCTGGCTGAATATATTTTTGATCCAATTCTTTCCAAACCTTCAGAAATGAAAAGGTGGTCTGTTGAAACTTTTCACTCCAACCGGCCAGTTCTTGTTTTTCGGTGATTCGATTGGCCACGTCCTCGGAGTTGAGCTGTCGCAAATGCCCTTGCTCGGTCAGGGTCACTCCATAGCGCTCAGAGACCTGATTGATGGCGTTTACACAAGCCAAAAAGTTCTGCTCTTGAGCGAGGCACGAATCATCGGCTAGAAGGGTCTCGAGCTCATGGGAGTCCAGCCTGGTTTCTGCTTAGTATTGATCATTGGTCTTTGTTCCACGGTCGACCTTGTGCGAACTGCAGGTCGGCGCCAACAAGACGATTTCTAAATTCAGGATCAGGAGGGCCTTGAGCAAACGATTCATGAGGACCTTTCTAGTCGGAAAACAAGAGCAAGCACCGGGCCAATATAACCCATTGAAAACACGCTAAAATCCGCGAATTTTATGAACCCATTTCAGACCTGTACAAAAGATTCACACCAATCCCAACGCACCCCCGCTACCAAATAAGGGAAGTCACATATTAACCAACGTTAATAAGTGACTTCCCTTATTTGGTAGCAATAGCGCGTTATTGGTTTTGGAACGGGGTTATAGAGTGGGGTTCTGGGTGCGGGTTGGGTTGCCAAATGCGGGGCTCTCCCTTAGGCTCCTGCCATGGTGATCGTGACCGGGGCCAATGGCTTTATTGGGAGTGCAATGATGTGGGAGCTCAACCAAGCTGGAATCCCAGTTTTGGCAGCGGTGGACTCTGTCTCGCCCTCGACAAGACCCGAGCTTTTGCTCGATAAAAAATACCAACATTTTCTGCTCAAAGATGACCTCTGGGATTTTCTTAATCTCCCCGAAACCATCCACAAAACCACATGGGTTATCCACATGGGGGCCAACTCTTCCACCACCGAAACCAACGCCGAACACCTGTGGGAAAACAACACTTTCTACACTCAAAGAATTTTTGAGTGGTGCGCTCAACACAAAAAAAATCTCATTTATGCCAGCAGTGCCGCCACCTATGGAGCCGGAGAATTGGGCTATGATGACTTTTTGGATTCCGAACAACTTCGTCCCCTGAATCTTTATGGTGAATCCAAGGTCAAATTTGATCGCTGGGCGGTTCGACAACACCAGACCCCACCCCACTGGTACGGCCTGAAGTTTTTCAATGTCTATGGCCCCAACGAGTACCACAAAAATGCCATGTCCAGCTTGGTCTATAAATCATTTCACCAAATCCAAGACACCGGAAAAATTGGATTGTTCAAATCCTATCTCCCGGCCTACGGCGACGGAGAGCAGATGCGGGACTTTGTTTACGTCAAAGACGTCACTCGTTGGATGAAAGAACTCATGGAGAAACATCCCGCCAACGGCATTTACAATATGGGCTATGGCACAGCCAGAACCTGGAACTCTCTCGCCCAGGCGGTTTTTTCGTCGCTAAAAAAGCCGGCAAACATTCAGTACATCGACATGCCCGACAATATCAAAAACCAGTACCAGTATTACACCCAGGCCAACATGCAAACTTGGAAAAACATCGGGATGTCCGAGCCCCGATGGTCCTTAGAAAAAGGCGTTCAAGATTATATCGAAAACTATCTCAGCCGAGAAAATCCAATTCTTTGAGGTGAATGATGGCGCAAGCTCTTCCGCAACATCTCAGAAAATATGTTGTCCAACAAAACTATGACAAGTACACCCCCGTCGATCAGGCCTGCTGGCGCTTTGTCATGCGACAACTCAAAGCCTTTCTGTCAACTCACGCTCATGAATGTTATCTCGAGGGCCTGAAAAAAACGGGCATTGAGATCGAAAAAATTCCTCGCATTGATGACATCAGCAAAAAGTTGGAACAATTCGGCTGGAGAGCTCTGCCTGTCAGTGGCTTTATTCCACCGGCGGCTTTCATGGAGCTTCAGTCTTTGAGTGTGCTGCCCATTGCCTCAGATATGCGCGCCATCAGTCACCTGATGTACACTCCAGCCCCTGACATCGTTCACGAAGCTGCCGGCCATGCTCCCATTCTTGTCGATCCAGAGTTTGCCCAGTATCTCAAGGAGTATGCCCAGGTCGCAAAAAAAGCGATCATCAGCGACGAGGATCTTCGTGTTTACGAAGCTATCCGACGACTCTCTGATGTGAAAGAGAATCCCAACTCCACCGACAAAGACGTCGCACAAGCGCAACAAAATCTGGATCAAGTGATCTCGCAAACCAGTCATGCCTCTGAGGCCACCGAGCTCAGTCGAATGAACTGGTGGACAGCGGAGTACGGATTGATCGGTGACCTAAAAAATCCGAAAATATTTGGCGCTGGCCTTCTGTCTTCTGTCGGCGAATCGAAGTGGTGCCTCAGTGACAAAGTAAAAAAGATACCGCTGACTCTTGACTGTATTCACATGAGTTATGACATCACCGAGCCACAGCCACAGCTCTTTGTAGCCAAAGATTTTCAAACTCTGACCAAAGTTTTGCATGAGCTGGCAGATACCATGGCTTTTCGACAAGGTGGCCTTGAGGGAATAAAAAAAGCCATCCGAGCCAAAACTGTAAACACTGTTCAGCTCGACAGTGGCATTCAGATCTCTGGCCAATGCACCGAAGTGCTCACGAACTCTGAAAATAACAAACCGATCTATCTCAAATTTCAAGGCCCTGTTCAGCTGTCCTATCAAGATCAAGAGTTACCCGGCCAAGGTTCTAAATACCACTCTCAAGGATATGGCACCGCCATCGGACCTCTGAAATCCCATTCGACTCAACAGCTTCAGGCCCTGGTGGACACCAAGGTTCGTCTTGAATACCTCTCTGGCGTCGTCGTTGAAGGCGTTCTGAAATCGGTCCTTGAAAAACAAAATCATCTTCTGCTGCTCGGCTTTGACCAGTGCACGGTTCAGTATCAAAACCAAGTTCTCTTTGAACCCGCGTGGGGAACCTATGATCTGGCCATGGGGCTTGAGGTGACTTCCGTCTTTGGTGGACCCGCCGATCGCGCCAGCTACGGGGATCTGGATGACTTTGTTGCGGCCCGTGTTCCAGAACCAAAATACACGACAGAACAGCTGCAGAAATTCAGTCTGTATCAAAAGGTCCGCGATCTTCGAGATCAAAAAATCCAAGGGATCCAGCTGGAGTCCGAACTTCAATCTGTTCTGAACGCCGCCGACAAGGATTTTTCAAAAGATTGGCTTCTGAGACTGGAAAGCTATGAACTCATTCTGGCCAGAGCTCCCGATTCAGAGCTAAAAAATCAACTCTCTGAGCGCCTCTCTACTCTCAGCAAAGAGCTGGGCCCCGAGGGGATGCTCATTGCTGATGGACTTTCTTTGGCCGACCAGTTATAGCCACAGGTCTCATGCCAAACAAAAAAATGAGACCCTTTGATATTTCAACAGTTCTGGTGCGCACGATATATGACTCAAATATCGGCGCAAGCTCGCGAGCCATGGCCAATATGGGGGTTGAAAAACTGATCCTGATTGATCCTCGCTGCGAAGTGACCTATGCCGCACAACAAGCCGCGGCCACCGGCCAACACGCTCTACAAAACCGAAAAGTCTATTCTTCCTGGCAGGATTTTTTTGCGGCTGAGCCCGAAGGGCTGCGTATCAGCTTCACCGCCAGGGATGGGCGTGGTCGCCAAGTCAGAGATTTCGCCGAAGCCCTGAATTGGATCAAAGATGAACATCCCGCTTTTCAAAAATCGGAAATCACTCCGATTCCGGTCTATCTGATTTTTGGTCCCGAAGACTGGGGCCTGTCTGCCGATGATCTTGAACTCACTCATTTTGCCTGCGCCATCCCCACTTTCGGCGACAACACCAGCTTGAATTTGGCTCAAGCCGTTTTGCTGGCCCTCTACACTCTTCGTCTCGAGTGGGGCGGTCAGCGCTCACAGCTAGAGGGCCAACAACCCCCACGCCAAACAGGCACCGAAAATGTCTTTCCAGAAAAGGCTCTGCAACAGTGGCTTCAAGAAATGGGTTTTGATATCTCTCATCGCCGTATCAACGTCTACACGGTTCTGAAACGAATGCTTTTGCACAATATCCCGAACAGCAAAGAGCTTCGAGTTCTTGAAACGGTCTTGCAACAAGCCATCCGCAAACTCCGCGAGTACAACGAACTTCGGCGAGGACTGAATCTGCCGAACGTCGACGTCACCAACAAAGAACAAAACAAAACACCATCGGACAAATAAGATGGAAGAGATCGAAAAACACTTTCGCTGCCCCTATTGTCTAGAAATGATCTCGATGATTTTGGATCTCTCTGTCGAAGGCGAGCAAAGCTACATCGAAGACTGTGAAGTTTGCTGTCACCCAATTCAGATCAGCTACACAGTCACCAATGACGGACAGCTCAAAGGTTTTCGGAAAGAAAAAACGTGAGCGATCGAGACATTTTTTTGCATTCGAGGGATTCCATGGATACGCAAATATTGACTGAACCAACTAGGCCCAATTTAAAGTTAAATGTTCTTTTAATCCTCATTTGGATTGCGACTGCCATTTTTTCTGGCCTTCGATTCTATAATCTGTCCCAGAAAATGTATTGGGGCGACGAAGTTGCTAGCTCCTTGCGCGTATCTGGAATTTTATCGAAGGACTTATCAAGGAAGCTCCTGAGCCAGGAAGGACAGATAGTGTCAGCGTCAGATATGCAAAATTACCTGTACGAGCCTAGCCCCAAAGGATTATCGGCTGTCGTAGATTCCCTCTCGACTGAAGATGCGCAACATCCACCACTTGTCCCAATTCTGCAATTCGCTTGGGCTAAAGCATTTGGTGCAATGCCGGGAAACTTGAGATTTGTCAGTGCAGTTTTCGGATTTCTATCGATCTTGGCTGTTTTCTTTCTATGTCTTGAAATGTTTCAAAGCATTCAAATCGCATCAATAGCTGGATTTTTACTTTCGATCTCGCCGATACAACTTATCTATTCGCAACAAACACGAGAATACAGCGCATGGACGTTCATAATTTTAATAACGACGCTTTTGTTTTTGAGAGCTCTCCGAAAGAACGGAATCAAGGATTGGGTTTTCTATGGCATATCAATGGCTGCTGCTTTGTATACTTACATTACATCAGGATTTGTTTTAGGCGCATTTTTAATTTTCACTTTCACGAACAAAGATGTCCCCAAACAAAAGAAGATCTATTTTTTGACGACATCAGGCCTCTGTCTATTCGCATTTCTACCTTGGGCAAATGTAATTTTAAACAGTGTCAGTGGCGTCGTTAAAAATAACAATTGGTCAGGCTCACCCGTTGGTTTTTTTGACTATGTATTTATGTCTATTCTCAACCTTTCGAGAAATTTATTTGATGTCAATACTTGGGGTATTTGGGACCATCCAATCGAGATCAAATGGACGCTTGTACCTGTGTTTATTGCCGCCGGCTTTGGCATACTTGGAATCTATGGAATCACAAAAAAAAATGCTAATAAATCTGCAACACTTCTACTCATGATATGCGCATGCTCATTTTTGCCTTGGTTTCTAGCTAGTCTTATTTTCGGCGGACGATATGGCCTTGTGCCCCGATACTTCATGCCATCTTTGGTAGCAGTATCGATAGGCCTTGCTTTAAGCATCTCCGACCTTCTTGACAGAAACAGATGGAGCAACAAGCTAGGTATCTTGATATTGGTGACAATTTTTAGCTTCGGATCAATATCATTTACGAAATATTTCTCAAGTCGGAGCTGGTGGACGACAAGGCCACCACAGCTCGCACAAGATCTCGAAGATTTTCCGACTTCTGAAAAATCAAGTTTAATTCTCGCCGACTTAAGCTCAACTTTCGCCTTATTGTCGGTGTCATTTTATGTACCAAAAAATACAAATTTTCGGGTAGAAAAAAGTTTCGAACAGCTGTCGAATGAACCGTTGCCAGAAAGTTTTATTTTATTTCGCCCAACGCAGGCTCTGGAGAATTCTCTCAGTCATATTTATACATTTAAGGAAATTGGGTCCGGAAAATTTCTGAAGATCGCCTCCAAAAAATCGTCGCTGTAAAATCGTTTACAATTTGCTTATTCAGAATGGTCCCAGGACAGAGCCCAGCCCTAAAGCTCCCGGGATGATTTCTTTAGCTCGTCTTCGCAGGCGCGGGCCAGTTTAAGGCGCTCGTTGATGTCGTCGAGTTTTTCGGACAGGGTGCTGCCCAAATCATTCAACTCGTTTAAGCGCAGCAATGTGTCTTCGGGTTCTCCGCCGACAAGAGCCAGGCTCTCGAGTTTCGCTGTATTGAGGTTCATCTCTTTATGCAAGGACTCGAGACGCTGATTCAGAATTTTACGATCACCGGACAATGCTTTGGTGATGGCTTTGATCTGTTCCAAATTCAAAGTTTCCAGTTTGCCATTTAAAAATGGGTCTTTAGATTGGAGATTCACTTCAACATCTTCTTCGTCTTCGTCTTCGCCCAAAATGGTTTGCCAAAACAAAGCCCATTCTGTTTTCAGTCCTTCGACGAAACCAGAGGAGGATTTACGATTCAATTTTTCAGGGATGATTGTCTGGTCGTCGCTCACATCAGTCTTCCGGAAAAAAACACATCCCTAGAAAGAGGGATAAACACTTGGTCTTTGAACTCAATACGCTGGCTCATGTTTAATATTGTAACCTGTTCTGACCAGGACTTGCCACTTTTGGCCCCTAGAATCATTGGAGCCTGAAAAAGGTACAGCCGCTGGGCCGCCTTTTGCAATATAAACGAGCTGAGGGTTTCAGCTCCTCCTTCGACGTAAAGGGAATGAACCCCTAGACCTGCCAATTTTGTTAAGACTAAATTAAGATCAAAACCAGTTGAGTTGAGTGGACTCGAAAGCACCTGTGCCCCCCACGGATTTACCGGCTCAGCCAGCCGATCGGACACCACAAAGATGACCTCCAAAGGACAATGCACCTCGGCCAGTTTCATCTGATCAGCTTTGGCCAAAATCTTTCCCTGCGGATCAAAAACGACGACCTTATTTTTTCGCTCCGGAAAATGACAGGACCGAATATTCAATGAGGGATTGTCGATCTCCATGGTTTTGGCGCCAACTAAAATAGCATCATGGGCTGCTCTCAACAAATGACCAATGTCTCGAGACTCCTCGGAGCTGATCCATTTGCTTTCGCCACTTTGCAAGGCAAGCTGGCCATCCAAAGAACTAGCAGCTTTCAAAGACACGAAAACTTTCTTATGCTCAAAGTTCCATAAAAAATGCTCACACACCGCTCGCAAAGAGCCATCCAGGTTTTCCACTTCGGTCACTGGCAACTTCAAAACTTTTTTGGCATGCTCTGAAAAGGTCAGACATTGCTTGCCAGCCGCCCGTAAAATTCCAGCTCCCTGACCCGCCACCAAAGGATTTGGATCGACCAAACCGAAAATTACTTCTTTGACCGGAAGCTTCGCCAACATCTTTGCGCAAGAGGGCGTTTTTCCCTCGTGAGCGCAGGGTTCTAGCGTAACGAAAACTCGAGCATCCTGAAGATCTTTGGCGGAAACCCCCTCGACAGCATTGACCTCGGCATGGGGACCACCGTACTTGGCATGATGACCTTTGCCTAAAAATCGACCTTTGGAATCCAGAATCACACAACCAACCAAGGGATTGGGACTGACCGCCCCCAAACCACGATAAGCTTCCTGCAGGGCCAACTTCATGGCCTGAAGATCAGACAAAGATTCAAACAACTTGGGCTCGGGAATCAAATATCCCCGACCCAGAAGAGACTCCTGAAGAGCCAGTGGGAAATAAACAAAGGGAATCATCTCACTTCATCCAACTCTGCCAGTAATCTTTCACTTCCATTTGTTCAAGGGCTGGATCCACTTTCAACGTCTGCCACGCATCCACCATAACGGCATACTCGTCGGTGTGAGTTTTATCTCCAATATTTTTAACGGCCTTAGGATGAGGACCATGGGGGAAACCCGCTGGATGTAAAGTGATCATGCCGGCGTGCAAATTGTCCCGGCTAAAAAAGTTCCCATCGTGATAAAAGAGCACCTCATCATAATCAATATTCTGATGATAAAATGGGACCTTCAGCGCGTCGGCATCTTGCTCGAGAGGTCTTGGCAAAAAAGTACAAACCACGAAACCACGAGCTACAAAAGTCGTGTGGGCCGATGGCGGCAAATGCACTCGAGCACTCATCATTGGCATCATGTCGTCGACATGCAAAGTGAATGGAAAAAAGTCACCTTTCCATCCAACAGTATCGTATACACATTCTGCATAAGTAAACTTTGTGATTTGATCCCAACGTTTGACGTCAATCTCGGTCACCTGGCAAGAATGCTGTTTCATAAACTGCGCCTGGGCTTCCAACTGTGGAATCCCAAAGGAAGCAGGATCATAAAAAGCGTTTCTGCCCACCATTCCGCGATCAGGCTCTTGGTAAGCACTGGTTAAAGACTCGATCACCAAAAAATTGCAATCCTCCTCACAAACCAAAGTATGAGTGATACATTTTGGAATATTGATATAAGAACCCCGGCGAAACTCGAGAAGCCCGTACTCGGTCAAAATTTTTCCAGATCCCTGATGACAAAAATAAAGCGTGTCTCCGTCCGCATTTCGAAAAGCTTTTTTAGGACTGGCTGTCGCCTTTTTTTCCCAATAGGTTGACAGCACCAAGTCGCTATTGAACATCAAGCGCTGCCATTGCCCCAGGTTTTTTTTCATATTGATGGCATCGTACAAATGTGGTCTCAGTGGCCCTTCGATATTGGTCCACCGCGTGCTGGGTTTGCCTTTGATCAAGTGAGAAACGGGACCGAAAAATCCTTTTCTCCCCTGCTCTTCTTCAAAGTGGCCGTCGGGAATTCCCTTGTGACCCTGAGTGGTGTGCTTACCTTGCGAAGATTGAAACATTACAGATATCCTCTCTCCCGCTGATCTTGTTCGATGGCATCAAACAGGGCCTGGAAATTGCCGTTGCCAAATCCATCGTGATTTTTTCTTTCGATCACTTCGAAAAAGATCGGACCAACGATGTTTTTGGAAAAAATCTGCAGCAAATAGCCGTCGTGATCGCCGTCGACCAGAATGGCATTTCTGCGCAAACGCTCGATGTCTTCTGTGACCATTGGCAGGCGCTCTTTCAAGTTGCGGTAATAGGTCTCTGGCGGAGCTGACAAAAATTCCAGCTGCGCTTTTTTTAAATCTTCCAATGTCTGAGCAATGTCCGTTGTCAGCAAAGCCAAGTGCTGAATCCCCGAACCTTTGTATTCGTCCAAATATTCCTGAATCTGAGACTTCCCATCGGACGGCTCATTGATGGGCACCGCAAATTGTCCACAAGGTGAACGCATCACTTTGGAAATCAATCCGGTTTGTTTCCCACGAATATCAAAGTACCGAGTTTCACGGAAGTTAAAAACCTTCTCGTAGAAATCACACCACTTCTGCATTTCACCCTTGGGCACATTGTTGGTGAAGTGATCAATCGTTAAGAAGCCAGCTCCCTTGGGCGCCATGTCTTCAGGCTTTACCTGAAAAATATCTTGGTAAAGACTGCGACGATTTTTCTCGTCCATAAAATAAACCAAAGAATCCCCAATGCCATATATTGCGGGGAAAGGTGTTGCGCCTTTTTCTGAATCGCTCCCTTTGTAAGGTTTTGCTCCTCGAGCGACAGTTTCGGCGAAGGCCTTTTCCGCATCCATCACACGAAATCCGGTGGATGAAATCGAAGGGCCATGGGCCTTCATGAATTGAGTCGCGAAAGTGCCAGGCTCGGTGTTGAGAATAAAGTGAATTTGATTCTGGCAGAAAAGCTTGATCTGTTTTCCTGGAATGGAACCCACTTCTTTGAAACCCCATTTTTGGAAAAGCGTTTCAAAGTACTTGGCCTCAGGACCCGTGTATTCGACAAAGTCCACGCCGTCGAGACCGATTGGGTTGGCCGTTGATTCATTGATTTGTGCCACCGAAAACCTCCTTACAAAGAATACAAACAATGCCCTGTTTTACTCGAAGCTGCGCAAAAAGGTGACTGTCCTTTTTTGCGAGCAATTGTGCGTCAATTGAGACCTCAATTGAGCGGTGAAATCCGCTCTATTTGCCGATAAAATTGAAGAACCTGAGGATCGGCCATCACCGAGCGCGAATTCCAGCCCAAAAGTTTCAATCCGTCAGCTGAGCGCAGTCGACTCAAGGCCACATAAGCATGCCCTGGTTCCCATAAACGAGACAAATCGACCCACAGATCATCCAGCGTCGCTCCCTGAGATTTGTGAATAGTGGTGGCATAAGCCAAGGTCAGTGGAAAATTAATCACCGAAGCCACGGTTCTTCCTTCGGCATCTTGCAAAGAAAACTGGGTCTTTTCTACTGACACATGTCTCCAGGTCTCTTTTTCAACAACAATTTTGTCAGGAGCAATGTCCACGACCGTGCCCTTAGTTCCATTCACCCAACGTTTGCTGGGATCATTTTGCAAAAAAAGAACTTTGCATCCAACCTTGATCGTGAGTTCTCCGGGGACCGGTGAATTTCTTTTCAGAGCCTCCACTAGTTTTTCTTGACCCAAATAAATGGATGGAATTTTGACTTCGGGATGAGGGATCTGCGAGAGTTTTTTGTTGTTGAAAATCTCTGATTGATCCCTGCGGGGAAATAAACTAATGCTCTCGTCCTCTTCGTCATGTTCCCGCATTTTTGACTCGAGAAATTCGCGCACCAACGACGTTGCAATGCCTTGTCGTAGGTCTCGCAAGACCTCCAAAAATCCGGGATCCCAGGTGCGCTGATTGTGCTGAAGCTCGACAATTCGAAAACCACTTCTTTTCCAAACCTCACTCAGAAAAGACCACTCGCGCTGCCGCCCCGATCTTGTGACCGGAGGCAATTGAGCAAAGTCTCCCACCACCACTGCTCGCATTCCACCCCAAGGCAGGCTGGACTCTCGGGCGATCTGAGCCAAAGATTCAGCGACCTCAAAAGCGCTCGAGGGAATCATCGAAATTTCATCAATGATAAAACCTTCGACCTCTCGAAGGCGTTTCATCACCCGACGGTCCTCACGCAAACGCTGAAAAGTTTCTTTCGGACCACCCTCCATAATTCCAAGACCAAAAAAACTGTGAAAAGTTCGCCCTCCCAAGAGCACCGCCGCGGCTCC
>Ga0210057_1006354_pt1 | contig 14739 bp, 13 predicted proteins | sample CryGeyCG2114_010_2_FD_183968 | JGI IMG/M metagenome (GOLD analysis project Ga0210057, IMG submission 183968) | Groundwater microbial communities from aquifer - Crystal Geyser CG10_big_fil_rev_8/21/14_0.10 (SPAdes) (version 2) | ecosystem: Environmental > Aquatic > Deep subsurface > Groundwater ... | reverse complement strand
AATATGCGAGTAGGCCATCGTAAATGTAGGTTAAGGGTTAAAGTTTAGCGACTTTACCATCTTACCTTAGTTACGAGGGTCTTTTTATTTACCCGGCGAGCGGTTGCACTTCAGATTAGAATTTTGGCTTGGCCTCTTGATTTTTTTTGATTATTATGTTACTCTTTGAAAATCCGTTATTCATGGCGGATTGATCTTTTGAAAAAAAGGAAGAGGAAAAATGAGAAGAACGACAATCACTTTCTCGGTTTTGCTTTTGGTGTTGGCGGCCCCGCTGTGGGCCGCTGGGGAAGGGACTTCCCCCACCCCCCGGACGACCAAGGCAGGCTATAGCCTGGTCTGCAGAGACGGGAGGACCCAAGAGGTCCTCGACACGGAAATAGAAGAGGGCGAGGAAAAGGGAGTCCTCTGCCCCCCGCGGGAGGTCTGTCTGGACCCAACCGCAGTCAACACGTACAAGCCGGGTAGCGAAACATCCTTCAACGAGTTTGAGGGCCGTGACTATGTCACGGACAAAGAGACCCAAGGGGCTCTTTGTATCTACCTGGACGACCCGGAGCCGGAACCCAATCCGGATCCTGACCAGACGCCAACGCCGGATCCAACACCAACGCCAATCCCGGACCCAACGCCAACGCCGGATCCAACACCAACGACGGATCCAACACCTACGCCGGTTCCGGCACCAGTCGAAGATGCCGAGGCGACTTCGGATCAAGACCCTGAACCCGAGTGTTTGTCGGTCGACCAAGACAGGAAGACCGGCGATGTCGGAGAGGAAGTTCTCTTTGAGCTCGTATGTAGAGCGGGGAAAACAAAGGTTCCCTGCAAGGGGGTTGTCCCGGAAATCAAGCTGTCGGACCAAAGCACGGCCCCGAAACCGATAAGAGCCTATTGCAAAGGTAGCAAGTGCTACCTGAGCGGTGGAGGCCCTGGGATGGTTCTCGGGAGAATCTCGGCGGAAGGAATGAAACCCGCCACGGTAGTCCTCAATGTCGTTCTCCCCGAGAACGACGACCCGGTGATACTTGTTGTGTCGCCGACCCAGTCCACAGAGGGGCAGGTTGTAACGGGTCATGTCTACCTTCCAAAAGTGGAGCAAGGGTCTTACCTTGAGTGGTCGGTGGTTTGCATCGACTGCAAAAAGAAGGTGATCCTTATGAGATCGGGGAAAATCCTCTTCCGCAACTCCGTCCCCCAGGGGACGAAGGTGGATATTTTCGAAATGCCAATCAGCCAGGATACTCAACCTGGTGAGTATTGGTTCACCGTCGCACTGACGGGAGGGCTTCAATACGGACAAGTTCTGTCCGGGTTGTCCACTTTCTGGGTGGGCGTCAACCCAAAAGAACCAATTCGGGTTATTGCAACCAAAAATGGCCCGCCAATGGTTATTTTGAACCCCGAACAGTCTACCATGGGAGGCTGGCGCGTATTTATCGCCACCGGTAAAAAGTTCCTCCTTGAGGCGATCGTCGCGCAAGCGGAAGTCGCCGGTGGGACAGAGCTTTCTCTCGGAGGAAGGAAGTGGTTACTGCCCACCGGCTATTACAATGTCGTCCTCGCGAGGACGACAGTAAGAGACGGGAAGACGGTTACCATTAACGACGGGTACCCGAACGCGCTGTTTTCTCCGGGCGTGGTGCTCCAGTAGCACTCGCCTGGATCAAAAGCGCCCTGACGTGTAATGCGTCACGGCGCTTCTTTTTTTATTTTGCTTCTAATATAAAAGTTATCATTTTTTAGCGATAGCATAATTTTGATAACTTTCTCAATTTTTAATTTGGGGTTGCTGTTTTGTACCAGCGTGTGATTGGGTCGTCGCAATACAAAGAAGGGAACCTTCTCACAGAGAAGGTTCCCTTCTAGTTAATCGTGATTGGAATTTAAAACACCGGTTTTGGGACCGTCGGCAATTTTGGCCAGCCTTTGAGATTTGGAATATGGCTTTTCACATCTGGTAAAACAACCTTGCCAACTGATGGTTTGGCAGGTGCGATCGCTCCAGCTGTAGCTTTTGCACCGGTAGCAATCAACCTTACTTTCGAGCTGATTATCTTGACAGGGTCGTCTCCTGGCTCGTCACCAGGCTCATCTCCGGGATCGGATGAAGAACCTTGTGGATTAGGCGAGGTTTGTGTGAAGAGATCAACACTGTTTTCGTCGGTGTCGTAGCCGTTGCCCGCATTTTTCTCGTGCACCGGTCCGGACATCCGTTCAATACTTTCGCCGCCGCCGGGATTTGGCGCGGTGGCTGTGCCTTCAAAAGTTTCAGCTGTGCCAAAACCGACTAGGTCAACAGTTGATCCCAAGTCGTCTTCCAGCCAGATGACGTTGTTGTTGGTAATACCAAGATCGCCGTCCAAAAGGTCGGCCAAATTTTTCAAATCTTGATTGGTATCAGGATCATCTTTTACTACCAGGAAGTACCCGGTTGAAGGGATTGTTCCAGAAAGCTCGATGGTTTCCATTCCGGTACCGGTACCGGTTGTCCGTTTTAGAACATAACCGGTCAGATTTATGTCTGTATCCGTGGGATTGTACAACTCGACGAAATCATCGTCCGTACCGCCGGACTCTGCGGTGCCGTCGGTTTGGATTTCGGAGATTACAATATGGTCGGCCGGAGATTCATCGCCTGCTCCATCGCCCGGCTCTTCTCCCGGAGGTAATTCGGGGTCAGAAGAAGAATTTTGCGGATCGCTTATGTCGTTGCTCATAAAGTCGGCGAGGTTGTCGTCGGTGTCGTAGCCGTTGCCTGCGGTTGCGTTATTGATTTCGCCGGATTTACGCTCGACACTTCCTTCTTCAGGTGGGTTTGCGGTTGCGCCCGCGCCTTCAAAAATTTGCGCGGAGCCAAGTCCCACCAAATCAACAATATCGATATCATCCGCGCCGCTGATAGTTTCTTGATTGCTAACCAGAAAAACGACGTTGTTGTTGGACACAGAAAAACTGGACGAACCAATATCATCTGCTAGATCAAGAAGGGCTTGCGAGGCGTCAGACCGGGTAACCAGATAAAATCCATGAGCGGGAATGGTGCCTGTAAGATTAACTTTTGCGGGACTGGTTCCGGTACCCGTAGTTTTTTGTACGGACCACGTGGATAAGTCAACCGGCGTGTCCGTGGGATTGTACAACTCGACGAAATCGTCGGCGCTACCGCCATTTCCCACGAATCCATCGGTTTGAACTTCCGAAATCACCACGTGATCGGTGGTTGCCGCTTGGATTGCTTGAGCCCACAAAATCATTAGAGCATCGGTTAATAATAAAATGAGTCCCACAAAGAGCGCTTTTTTTGTAAGACTAAAAAAATCTATGCTTATTTTCATTTTGTTTCTCCTCTCGCCCAACGTTAATTATTTTTTCTTTTTCCCCATTTTTTTGTCAGCTCGCCTCGTCTCCTCAGACGAGTCGGAGTGGGCTATGGGTTGAAGCTGTTTACGATGCAGATTCAAATGAAAAATTATTCGTTGTTGGGCGACAAGCGCGATGCTGTACAGCACTAGGACTACCGAGATAACCATATAGAATATTGTAAAAAGTTTAGAAGCGTTGGTAGTTGGAACAAAATCACCATGGCCAACAGTACTCGCCGTAGAAACCGAAAAATAAAAAGAATTGAGTAAACCCCAACCTTCAACTATGTTGTAAAATATAGTGGCGATTACAACCAAAAGCGTTAATAAAATAAGCGCTACCCGCAAACGTACTTCTATGACCATTTTTGTTTTATTTAGTTTCGTTAGGGAATTTTTCTTGTCTCAATTATAGTATAGAAATACTACCCATGCAAGTATTGCTTATAAAAGGTCTTTTCGTTATAATAATTTGGAAGTATATTCCGGCGTAGTATTCCTTGGTTTTCATTTGTGTTCAAGCTTCGGAAAGACAGGTCACAACATCTATTGTAGACTTGTACTTCGAAGCTTTGACGAAAGTCAAAGCGAAGCAGTATTCCGGCGTAGCTTCAGCCAGAGGCTGATCAACCATTGTTTGACAATTGGTAGAGGAGTTTCAGTCCGCCGCGGCGGACTGATCCGTCTACGGCGGAGACTGTTAATTTGAAAGTGATGTTTTATATATATGTAATCATCAGCGCCAGAAACGGTAAACGGTATGTTGGTTAGACATCAAAGCTTCCTGAAGTGAGGGTGCTGGATCATAATACTGGCGCAAATAATTTTACAAGAAACAATAAGCCTCGGAGACTAATTTATGCGGAGTCTTTTGTAACCAAAAGCGAGGCTTTAAGAAGGGAGAAGTTCTTAAAGTCTGGTCAAGGTCGAAAATGGCTCGACAAAAATATCAATATTCCGGCGTAGCTCAATTGGTAGAGCAGTTGACTGTTAATCAATTGGTTGCAGGTTCGAGTCCTGCCGCCGGAGCCAAATTGTATGTTGCGAGTTTATTGCCTCGGCGCTTCGCGCCTCGGCAGGCAGATTGTATAGTATTTGCCAAGATTTTTTTGGTTCAATCGCCACCTTTTGCGAAAGCAAAACACGGTTCGAGCCAATCCTTTTGAGAAAATCCCGTCCCACGACGGGATTTTCTTGCAAAGCGATAATTTTGGCTTGTTGAGCCGCTAAAATGAATTGTCTTGCCGGTTCGAGCCAATGATTGCCGTTTCGCTCAAAATCTTTTGATTTTTCGGAAAGCTCGCTTTTTTCGTTGATAATTTTTTCTTTTTTAGCGGTGTATTCCTCGCGCGAAATTGTGCCGTCCAAATGAGCGTCTAAAAGTATGTCGAGCTTTCCTTCAAACTCTTTTATTTTGTCTTTGAGATTTTGAGCGAAAACGGCTCCGCTTTGGGCGGCTTCCGCTTCTTCCTTGTTTAACTCGTTTAGCGTCCACTCCGCCCAAGCGGAAGACAAAGAAACTTTTTGAATCTCGTTTGCGACTTGCTCCGCCAAAACTTCCTCGCGGATATATTTTTGCGAACATTTATTATCCCGCTTTTTGGTGCAACGATAATAGTTATGTCCTTTTTGCGTTTCGGAAGTTATGGCGCAACCGCACTCTCCGCAAACGAGCATATTTCTAAACGGATACTCTTTTTGGCTCGGCTTTTTTGGACGGGAGCGATCCGCCATCACTTTTTGGCACGCTTCAAAAAGTTTCTTTGGAATCATTGGCTCATGCTTTCCGTCATACATTTCGCCGTTGTATTTAAATACGCCGTAATAAAATGAATTGGAAAGTATGCTTTGGATATTGGAAACGGAAAGCATATTTTTCTTTCGGCTCAACAAGCCGGCGGAAGTTATCAACTTCCGCACATCTTTCAGAGAATAATTGCCGGTTGCATATAGTTCAAAAATTTTCTTGACGAGGCGAAATCTTTCGGGGTCTTTATATATTGTGTGTTTTAGCAAGTCGTTCAAATATCCAAGCGGTGCGTACCCGGGCAATTCGCCTCGGCGCAATTTTTGACGCAACCCTCTTTTGGTATTCTCTGAAAGATTATCAACAAAGTATTTTGATTGCCCAAAAGCGATATTCAACATGAATTTGCCTTGCGGGGTCGGCTCAAACCAAAATGTCGGGGATTTTAGCGCTTTGATTTTTCCAGTGTCTATCAGGAAAATAACTCGTCCACCATCTATGCTATTTCTCGCCAATCTGTCGGGGTGCCACGCTAAAATCCCCTCGGCTTCGCCGCTTTCCATTCGTTTGAGCATATCGTTGAAAATCGGCCTGCCCGGCTCTTTGGCAGTTTGCGATTCGCGAAAAGTGGCGGCGATCAAAAGATTTTCCCGCAAGGCAAATTCTTTCAATTCGGTTTCTTGGGCTTCGAGCGACAAAACTTGTCTGTCGTCCTCATCTGTTGATTTTCTAATGTATAAAAAATATTTCATACTTGTAGTGAATTTATTGAACTATCGCTTTTGGGCTAAAAATTATCGCTTTGCTTTCCGCCTTCGGCGGAATAAAAAGGATTGGCTCACAAACTTCGTTTATCCGTTGCTTCGCAACGGCGAACCGTGTTTTGCTTTCGCAAAAGGTGGCGATTGAACCAAAAAAATCTTGGCAAATACTATACAATCTGCCTGCCGAGGCGCGAAGCGCCGAGGCAATAAACTCGCAACATACAATTTGGCTCCGAACGCTGAACGAAATCCGAACTTTTTTTAGCGAAAATCCGAACGCTGAATTTTGAAAAACTTTTAAGCTCGGGCGGGCAAAAAGGAAGGGGGTTGGGGGGAAGGAATTTTTGCCCGCCCTCGCTTTTCCGCCGCCGTCGAATTTCGTATTTTGCTTTGCAAAATGCGCCGCAAGAAAGGATGTTGCCCTTGCCCCAGCCTTCCCGTGCGCGGGCAACGACAAGGAACTCCCTTTTATGTTGGCATGAATTTTGAATTGTGATATTATTATGTATATAGGTGTGGATAACATATTTCAATTATACTACATCATAATTTAATAGTAAATAATTACTATCCACAAAGAATATTTTAATATGATAGCCCAAAATATAAAAAAATATCGCAAGAAAAAGGGCGTTTCGCAGGATAAACTTTCTAAACTTGCCGGAGTAACTTATAATACAATTATCAAAATTGAATCCGGCGCAACATTAAATCCAAGGGTTGATACATTAAGGCTTATTGCAAAAGCCCTTGGTGTTACCGTAGATAGTTTATTAAACGGAAAATAAAAATATGCACTCCAACAAACCAAAAAATAGTGAGGTTGATGCCTACACTTATATAAAAGAGGAATTGGAAAAGCTTGGTTGGAATGTAAAAAATCCAGCCCGTGTTTCCGACGGCGAAGTTTATAAACAAAATGAAGTTTTGGCGCATAAGGAACTAAAAAAATATCTCGTCAGAGATATGCCTGAGGCGGTTGTTAAGTTGAACGAAAACGAGTTTTGGGCGATAGAAAGTAAAAGGGACAAAAAAGATATTGACATCGCTTTAAATGAAGCGATTGATCAATATGCTAAAAAAATCAATCAAAGCGGGAAAATAAAATGTGTTATTGCTTCTGGTGTAGCTGGCAACGATACAGACGGATATAAAGTAATCAACAAATACTTAAAAAATGGGAAGTGGGAAACGATCCTTTTTAATGGAAAGACTAAAAATATTTTGCTTTCAAAAAATCAAGCAAGGTATATTTTAGAACACGATACAATCAACTGGCTTGAATTTCCTGATCTTCCAGAGACAAAATACATTAGTGCCGCGGTAGAAATAAACGAAATTCTTCATAATGCCGGAATAAATAAAAACAAGCGCGCAAGATTTATCGCTGGTCTCGTGCTGTCATTGTCGGTTGACGAAGAAATAGATTTAACAACAGGAAATACTAAATTACTTGTAAAAAATATAAATAATCTCATAGAACGAAAACTTGAGGAGGTCAAAAAAGAGAATTTTATAGATTTTCTTAAATTAGAACTTCCTCCAAGTACGGAAAATCATATTAAATATAGGCAAGCCATAATAGAAACATTGAAAGAGTTACAAACATTGGATATCAAAAATGCAATGGCTTCGGGGAAAGATGTTTTGGGCGAATTTTATGATAAGTTTTTAAAATATGGAAATGGAGCAAAGGAAATAGGCATTGTCTTAACACCAAGACATATTACTAAATTTGCTGTTGAAGTATTAAATGTAAAATTTAATGATTATGTTTTAGACCCTGCTTGTGGTACCGGTGGTTTTTTGGTGTCGGCTTTTGATTATGTGAGAAATAGCGCAACACCTAAACAAATTGACGAATTTAAAAATTACCATATATTTGGGACAGATCAAGATGATGAAGTGATTGCGCTAGCTTTAGTTAATATGATTTTCAGAGGTGATGGTAGAAATAATATGAATGAAGGGAATTGTTTCCAAAAAAGTATAGAAAAAACAAATAAAGACGGGTTTGTTACGGGCAAGTTTGATGTGAGAAGTGGCAATATTCCGCCGAAAAATCCTATTATCACAAAAGTTTTAATGAACCCGCCCTTTGCTTTAAAAAAGGGAGACGAAAAAGAAAGCGATTTTATTGACTATGCTTTGTCGCAAATGGAAGACGGTGGCATTCTTTTCGTTATTGTTCCTATTTCCGTTATGGTTGAAGGCTCGGGTAAAAATTGGAGAAAAGAGTTATTGGAAAATAACACCGTTTTATCTGTTGTAACATTTCCCGAAGATCTTTTTTATCCTGTTAGCGTTGGTACCATTGGAGTTTTTGTTAAAAAAGGAATTCCACACGATTTTGATAATCAAAAAGTTTATTTTGCGAGAGCGATTTTTGATGGATTTCGTAAAAAGAAAGGTAAAAGAATCGTGGTTGAGAATAGTGAAAATACACTCAAAGAAGTAGAGGGCGAGCTAAAGGGATTTTTGGCGAATCAAAATTTAAAACTTAAAGATGTGCCGGAATTTAAAAAAATATGTCTGCTGGATAAATCTGATATAGGCGTTGAATTAGTACCCGAGGCATATATTGAAAGCAAAATCCCTACCTTAGAGGAAATAGAAAATGGAGTCGGAGAGATGATAAGAGAGGCAATCGCGTTTAGAATTAAATATTCCAACAAACTTGAGAATAAAAAATAGTTATGATAACAACAATCGGACAATTTTTTAAAATAGAATACGGTCAAAAAGAATACCACAACAAAGAGCGGCTTGAGGGAAGTGATGGTCAAAATATTTTAATTTCTTCTACAGGAGAAGACAATGGTATTTTTGGTTTCTTTGATATTAGTAATAATTATCAAGCCCCTTTTATAACCGTGCCAAGCACGGGAACGGTTGGGCAAGCGTTTATCCAAGAGCAAGATTGTTCCGTTGATGATAATTGTTTAGTTTTGATGCCTATTAAAAAATTATCTAAAGAAGAATTGTTCCAAATTGCTTTTCAAATTAGATTAAATAAATGGAAATATAGATATGGCAGGCAGATAACGCCGGAAAGATTGGCGACGCAAAAAATTAGTTTAATAGATAGTAAACTAAGCTATGAAAAAATATCTCAAAAATTGCTTCCCAAAAAAGTTAGCAAGGTCAAAATTAAAACGAATACCAATATTAAATTAAAACGAGTTGATGAAATTTGTGATATTTTAAAAAAGAGCGCGCTTCCGCAAAATACTATGGATCTTGACGGAACGCCCTATGTAACAACTACATCGAAGGATAATGGTGTCTCTAATTGGGTCAATGAGGAACCAAACGCTAAGGGAAAATGCCTTACCGTTGCTCTCAACGGAAGTGTCGGAGAGACATTTTTTCAATTTGATGATTTTATTACAAGCGGTGATAACGCTATTCTTACTCTTAAAGAAAAATATAATCCGTATTTGTTGTTTTATATCGGAGCAATGATAAAAAATCATCAATGGAAATATAACTATTATAGAAAATTAAATCTTTCCAAATTGAAAAAAATGCCCATCCCGATTCCTTTCAAAAACGGAAATGTTGACATTGGCTACATAGAAGAAATTGTAGAGAATTCTTATGGATTTGAAGAATTAAAAAAGTATTTATAGGTGGCACGCCAGCTTCGCTGGCACGAAATTCGACGGCGGCGGAAAAGCGAGGGCGGGCAAAAATTCCTTCTCCCCAACCCCCTTCCTTTTTGCCCGCCCGAGCTTAAAAGTTTTTCAAAATTCAGCGTTCGGATTTTCGCTAAAAAAAGTTCGGATTTCGTTCAGCGTTCGGAGCCATAATTAAAATACACTACCTTGCGGTAGTGTATTTTAATATTGATCTGATGTGGGATTCGAAGGGCGCGAGATAGTCCCGACTTGTCGGGACGGAAAAGAAGTGAGCGAGCGCAGCTTCTTGAATCTTCGCATGGATAAATACAATTTTTGTGATTTTCCACAGCCACATTGGTTTGACAAGTATGATTACCCAAGGCTTCGAAGAGGCCGGGGGTGAAAGGATTAACATCCAAAAGGATATTAACCAGTTAAAACAAGGCTAGGGACAAATTAAACTGCGTTTGGACAACGTGCTTACGGGTTTGAATTGGTGGAGCTTCAAAGAAGAGTAAAGTTACTGGAAAAAAAGTTGGTGTCCGCGGTTGATTAAGTTTTGATACGCTAACTAAAGAGAGTCAAAAAAAATCCCTCAAACTCCTGAGGGTTTTTGTATGCCCATTCGGGCGTTAAAATTAAGAAGTTATCTTAATTTACAAAGCACTAAGGTCTATGGTTTCGTCTATCCGGATTTGCGAAACAAATTCCGGAATATGGGAAACTATTAGACTGACACCTTCGTAGGCATCCAAAGCCTTGGCAATAACCGGTAAATGTCGAAAGTTAATATGATTGGTTGGCTCGTCTAAAATTAACAGGCCCGGCTTCATTAATCCCAGCCGGCAAAAGGATAACAAGCCTTTTTGTCCTTCGGAAAGCGCGCCGATGGGTTGGCCAAGAAGTTTACCGTCGAGTAAAAAACCGGCGGCAGTAGCGCGTAAAGTATGCTCGTCAAATTTTTGCATAACTTCGGAAAGTGCTTCAAAGGCTATTTGTTCCATATCAAAGTTGGAAAAATCTTGTTTGTAGTATCCGATTTTTGTATCTTTCGCAATAGTAAAACCCTCTCCTTTGCCTGCGGCAATTTTTTCGAGCAAGGTGGATTTACCGATGCCGTTTGGGCCGGAGATGAGCAAGTGGAAATTTCTACGCAATACCATTTCCACTTTTTTAGTTACAACGCCGTGCGGGCGGATGGCAGAAATAGAGGAGAACTCCATAACTTTGCCGTCAAAAAAAGTGCCGTAGTCTTGGGTGGGGATGGTGAAGTCTCGGATAGTTTTGTCGTCTCGTCGTACAGACACAATATCTCCCTCGGCTTTTTCCGCCGCTTCACGCATTTTTTTGGCTACACTTCGCAGCTTTCCTCCTTTGTGCGCAAAAACCTCCGCCTGCGCTAATTTTTTTTTGATTTGTGTTTGAGCTCTCACGTTCTGCAAGTTTTCTCGTTCGATCCGGTTTTTGATCTCTTTGATCACGTCGAAATAATTGCCGGTGTACTGATCAACTTTTTTGGTGAACACATCCAAATACAAAACCCCGTCGGTAAAGATATTTAGAAAGTCCGCGTCGTGGGAAATAACCAATACTGTCTTTTCATACATAACTAAAAATTCAGTTAAATGGTTGATTCCAGCTTGGTCCAAATTGTTGGTCGGTTCGTCCAGTAGTAAAATATAGGGGTTTTGGATTAGCGCGTGGGCAAGTAACAGTCTTGCCTGCTGACCACCCGAGAATTTGTTAACCTTTTTATCCAAAGGTAAATCAATATTGACCACCGCGAATATGTCTTTGATTAATTTGTCCAAATTATACTTCTGTTCTTTAAAAGCCGTAGCAAAATAATCTCGGACCGACAAGTCGGCCAAATTTTTAGGCATTACCTGTCTTGCTATAGCGATGCTTGCGTTGGGGGGAGTGAGGTGGACAGCACCTTCTTGAGGCGCGATTTCTCGGGTTATCAGTTTGAATAAAGTCGATTTACCGGCGCCGTTTTGCCCCATCAGAGCTATTCGGTTGCCGGCGCGTACGCTAAAGTTAACCTCTTTTAAAAGCGGTTTGTTGCGGGCGTATTCAAAACTTACGTCCGAGAACCTTGTAACTACATTATCATTCACCATTTTTACTATTACTATTTGATAAAAAATCACCCCACACTTGGGGCAAATTTGTACTTTCAGTATACTCTATTTCGATTTCTCGGTCAAAAGGCTAATAACTTTACAATCTGACTTAAGGTTTTTTCTGAATTTTTAAATATAAATGTTATAATAAATATATAAATTCAATTCACATGAATACATTAAACAATAAATGGCACAATTTGGACTATCCGGATAATATCTTAAAAGCGGGATATATTGAATGGAAGTATTTCAATTTTACTTCACCTGATATTTCAGGGATTTTCGTATACCTTATTGCTGACCCACTAAACATTACAGTCCGTGGGGGAGGGAGAGTAATTGCAAAAATTTTCAATCGTGAGAAGATTTTTAGGGGAGTGGAAAAAGTTTCCATGTCTGAAGTGACGCCTTCAAAAAAAAATGCGGGGATTGTTATGAAAAAAAATTCTATAAGCATTTGTGGGGAAAATTATCAGTTGAAGGGTGGGGTAAAAGACATTAGTTGGGATTTGAAATATTCACCCCAGACGCCACCTATTCGCGGGTTTACCAAACTTGGAATAGACCCGTTGCATTTGGAAAAAATTTCTTGGTTTATTAAAATGCCCAAAGCAAAAGTAGACGGGTATATTAAAATAAAAGGAAAGAAGATAAAAATAAATGGTAGTGGTTATTCTGACGCCAACTGGGGGGAACTTGCTCCGGTTGTAATGAGGTTGAACTGGGCGCAGTATGACGACAATAAGTTTAGTGTCGTGGTTGGGGAGACAGAAAATTTCGAGATCGGAAAGAAAAAATTTGGTCAGTGGAGTGAGATATTTATTTTTTACCAAAATAAAAGAATTGTTTTTACAAAAGAAAATATCAAAGTCGAACATTTGAAATGGGCGACTGTCCCGGGTAGCAAAATAAAAGCGCCGAGTATCACGAAAGTAGAGGCGGAAAACAAAACGCACAAGCTTTCTTTGGTATTAAAAACCAAGTTATCCGACCCGTTGTATTTCGATATGCCATTTTCTATCCCGTTAAGACAAGTGGTGATAGAACAAACCGCGTCGTTTCGCGGAGAGTTTTCGAAAAAAAGTAAAGGCAAGACCAAGATTTTACATACTATAAAAGGAGATGGGTTTAAAGAGTATACTTTAAGGGAGATATCGTTTAGACATAAAAAAAGTTCAAAGTCTGGGGTTGTGGTGTAAGAAAGAAATTTAATCCTAGCAAGTCTTTTTTCTGAAGGATTTTTTATTCTAAAACTCTTTTTGCATTTTAGCTTTGCAAAGGGGTATAATATGGCTAATAATTAATAATTAAATTTTATGCAAGAAAAAAGATCATCAAATGGAGAAGGAGACCACCCCGGTTATCTGGAAAAGTCGGGGATGAGTGAAACGCAATTTCAGAAAGCAGAAGCTAAAATGGCTGAAGAACTCCAACGCATGGAGGCGGAAGCTTTTGCAAGTCCTCACCATGAGTACTATGTTTTCAAATCTATGGCTGACAAGGAAAATGCTTTAAAGCTTGTCGAGGAGTACCGGCAAGACGACGATGCTTTTAGGTATTTGGATCCAGGAAATTATAACCAAAAAAAGGAAAGTAGCGAGCTGACTTTTAATTTTATAAAAACCGATCCGGAAAATGAAACAAGGATTATTAGTTTTTTCACGCGACATGGTCTGTTAGCAGAAAGGATCCATCATACAGACGACAAGGGTAGGGAAGTGTTTGTAATGGCCCGTGACCCTAAAACAGTGGGGGAGAGTTTGAAGGGGCACAATGTAGTACCTATTTCGGAGATAAAAAAATGGAGAGAGGCTGCGTAGTTTAGATTTCCAACTTCCTTTTTGTTATTGCGCATGAGAAACGGGGACATGACCCATTTATTTTTTTATCAGCGAAAAAAGATTATACTTACTTTAAAGTACTTCTCGACTTCCTCCCTAAGAGCGGACAAGTCGCTTGAAGAATAAATTTTAAAAATGGAACCTCTAGATTCCGGATCGGAGTCCGGGATGACACGTAAAAACGGGGACATGACCAATTTATTTTCGCTAAACCACAAGGCTTGCATGGCGACGTTTTTTTGTCATAGTGTTTTTTGGATTGATTCAGGATAAGGAGGTAAGAAATGGGACTGCACGTTCCCGATAAATATATTCAGGCTGCTCGTTTCCAGCCTGGCGAGAAAATTGTTGGTATCAACTCAGTTTTTAGTGATGTTGACGATGACGATATGGAAAGGCTTTCTGATCTCGTCCATGCACAATTCAAAGCCGACGCAAGAAAAAGTTTTGTGAACGATCTACTGCTAGTCAAGGCATTGCGGTGCGGTTGGATGGAAAGACCGAAACCGCTCAAGGCATGCATTGGGGCTCCGCCACTAGGCACCCTCTGGGTGGTCTATCGGTACAAAGCTCTAGACGCTGGATTTGACCTAGCATTCGACCGAGCATTGGCAGCAACAGGAGGTGTCGACGAGTGGTCCTTCTAGCCGTTTTAATCTGCATATGGCGTATTCTACCTTGACCGGTGGCGTGCGCTTTTTTTATTTGCACCTACGAAAGATAGGAAGAGTGTTATAACCTCCAGAATAGATAAGGATATAATCAATTTACATAAAAAGCACTTGATTTAAAAAGATATTAATATACAATAACCTTTAGTTTTTCTGGAGGAATTATGGCCACGGATGATGAATATTCTGAAACAATCCATATGATTAGAGAAAATCCTGTAGCGTTGCTAATAACCCTTTCCGACGGGTGCCCTTCCGGCCGCATTGAGGCCGCGGCGGCCTTTGCGGAACTTGTTGCCGAAGTGGGCAAGCGGTATACTGGAGAGGATTTTCAATTTTTACCGTTTTCGTTCGACACACCCGAAGACGGCACCAACCCTGCGTTGAATACAATTCTTACAGTGTCATTTTAACATCGCTTAACGAATTTTTCGTTTGGCGTTTTTTATTGATTGGACGTACGGTTCGTTTAGCCGTCCAAACGACTTAACCTTGGAAACACTTTTGCAATGCTTGAGCAGGAGTTAGCAGTCCCAATCCAAGGTGTTTTCTTTGTTGGTTGTAGTATCTCAGATATTGCGGCATTGCCTTGTTAATTA
>Ga0210057_1006353_pt1 | contig 14740 bp, 12 predicted proteins | sample CryGeyCG2114_010_2_FD_183968 | JGI IMG/M metagenome (GOLD analysis project Ga0210057, IMG submission 183968) | Groundwater microbial communities from aquifer - Crystal Geyser CG10_big_fil_rev_8/21/14_0.10 (SPAdes) (version 2) | ecosystem: Environmental > Aquatic > Deep subsurface > Groundwater ... | reverse complement strand
GCGGTGATGTATTAACCTTTGCTCGAACCCACTTCGCACGCGCGGAGCGCGTGGTGGCTTGAAACTAAATCGTACGCTCGACGAAAGCCCCACCACCGTCTCGCTTCACTCGGCAACCCCAAAAAGAAAAAATGTTCCTTGCTCTTTTGATTTTCGCGGGGGTGGATTTTTTCTAAAATGGAAAGGACATTTTTCTTTTTGGGGTTCTGCCTTCCAAGTATTCAGGCAGTGTGGCGGGGCTTTAATTCGGACTCGGTTTTGCGAAAACTATTTTCTGGGGATTTGGATTTTCGCAAAACCGAGACTAATTTGTTTTTTGGATTTTGTCCGCGCGGAGGAGGGGTCTGGGGAGGAATCCGCGCGGGCTTCTGAATTTTTTTGGTGTGGGTTAAAGTCCAAAATTTTACTATGATTTATAAAAAGTGTTATAATACTTTTAGCCTATAAATATGTCGAAAACCGTTATAAGTCAAATTTAAAGATTTTATTATGAAGCATGAAGTACTCTCTCTCTCTCTCGTAAACCCGCCAAGTTCTTTTGCTTGGTCTTGGTTTTACTGCAAGTATTTTATGGTTTTGCCCCATTAGCATTTGCTTCAACAAATACATGGGATTTTTCGAGTTCTTCGGATTTTACTTTTGATAACACGAAAATAGAATTTTCGAGCGGGCAGGCACAACTCAAAGCAACAAGTACGCCTGCATGGTATTCGATATCTTGGACAAAACGCAAAACAATCACAGTGACGGGTTCTTCTGCCGGAGCACAAACTAACTATCAAGTAAAAATTACTGTTCCGTACGATTCCGACATGCAAGCTGATTTCGATGATGTCCGATTTGCTTCATCTGACGGAATAACTTTGCTTGATTACTGGCTTGAATCAAAAACAAATTCCTCAACTGCCGACTTTTGGGTTGAAGTGCCATCAATTCCTGTTTCTCCTAATACTGTTGCTGTTTATATGTATTACGGAAATTCAAGCGCGAGTACGGCATCCAATGGAGCTAACGCTTTTATTTCTGGGACTGACTTCGCACAGGATGATGGATTTTCATATCGCGATAATGGAATAAACGAAAGTTATGGCGATAGCACAGGACAGATTCGTAGTAATGGCGGGCAACTTTCTTTGGTAGGAATTGATAGAATTAATGATAGTTATGTTGCTAACAACAGGAAAGCTGGGGGGATAAGTATTATAGGTTCTGTTGTGGATAGCATTGCCCTGAATGGTCCCGAAGATGTACTTATCGATGGAAATTATGCGTACATACCAACAAGAGCTGGTGCGAAGTTGAGTGTATATGATATTTCTAATCCCGCTTCCCCGACTTTTGTCAGTAGCTTTACCGACGAAGACCTGACAGAAGCAATTGGTATTGCAAAAAACGGAAATACAATTTACTTGACTTCTTGGCATAATCACAAACTGCTCACTTTAGATGCAACTAATCCAGAAAGCATTACCAAAATTAGCTCTATTGAAATCGGCACAACAGAAGGTGGTGGTGATCCTGATGAATTAAGAAAAGTGTTCTATTTGGACGGTTACGCTTACGTTACTCATAGTCACGACCAGAAACTTTATATTGTAGATGTTTCTGATCCTGCGTCACTGTCAATAACGGGTAGCGTTGCAACGGGTGATGGAGCGTTCGCCGTTTTTGTGAAAGGAGATTATGCATATGTTGGTGGTTGTCTTATAGGTTCGTCGTTAAAAGTGATCGACGTATCCAACAAAGCCGCACCATCCGTAGTGAAAACTCTTTCAAGTGGAAATTATTCTTGTACTGCGGGTTTTGCAAATAGCGGGGATAATTTATATGCCGTTTACTATAGTAGTAATACTTTTGTTACATTCGATATTTCCGATCCAGCAAATACATCGCAAGTAGGGATTTTGAGTAGTGCGTCGCTTAACTCACCTAATCGTTTAGACGCATTTGGAAACACTGCCTATGTTGCTTCCGCCGGAGGCGATGCAATAGTTTTGGTTAATATTACCGATCCAACAAATCCTACTTTAAGTACTATAATGTCAAACGCTCTTTTGGATCAAGCCTATGGCGTTAGATATTCTGGAGGAAAAATTTTCGCAGTAGGGCGCGCCGCTGACAGTCTTGTGGTGCTTGATCCGTCAACTATTGATGAAGGAAGCGAGGACGAGAATGTAAGCGTATCAGATAATTTTTCTGTCCGTTCAAAATTTAGATTCACAGCGACAACAGCTGGTGCATGGTTGCCAGTGACTGGTATTAGCGCAGACGGCAGTGCAATCAATTCCGGGGCAAGTTCCTATAGTCTCAATCCTATTTGGTTTAACAACACCCTACAAGTAATAGAGTTCTTTGGAATAGGAGGCACGTACTACAAACAGGCCGCCAGCGCAGTTTCAACATCACTTAACACAACGTATATCACGGAGTTAAAGAAAGTTGGAAGCAATGCAACTTTATCTGTTTACCAAACAGACGGAACGTTGGTTGGTTCATCCGTAATCTCTTCTCTTACCAACTCCAGTATTGATTACAGATGGTTAATGCCATATCAAAATGTAGCGACTAATGCGAACTGGAATTCAAAAACATCAACACAAGACGTTTACTTCTCGTTTTTAAGAAATTACGTTTCTCCCGAACCGACTTATGACATTGGCTCGGAAGTCAACATATATGCAAGTGATAACCCAACTGTCCAACCTACTTCAGCTATAACTTTCACTTCTCTCTCCGGGTTTGTAGAAACCTCGACACTTAATGGTGGAGCAATAAAATATCAGATTTCAAATGACGGCGGGACGACATGGTATTGGTATGATTCTGGATGGACTACGACGAGTACAGGATACACCGAGGCGAACACGGCAAGCGACATCAACTCAAATATTTCATCATTGACTGTCGGAGACGGAGAATTTTTGTGGCGAGCGTATTTCAACTCCGATGGTACGCAGTTAGTACAACTTGATAATCTTGCTTTAACATATATCAGTGACGCAACTGCTCCAGTTCGCTCTGCAGGGTTACCTTCTGGTAACCAATCTGCTGGCACAACCCAAGTAACTTTATCTCTTACCACTGATGAATCAGCTACTTGCAAATATGGAACCACAGCAAGTACTGCATATGCCTCTATTGCAACCACTTTCGCTACTACTGGTGGAACATCTCATTCAGATACGATCACCGGTCTTTCAAATGGTCAGTCATACAATTACTATGTCCGGTGTATTGATGGATCAAGTAATTCTAATACCGATGATTATACCATTTCATTTTCTGTCGCTTCTCCTGTTCCAAGTGGCGGTGGAGGTGGGGGCTGGACGCCACCTTCTCCAAGCGAACCAGAAAGCGGGTTTAAATTTTTTATAACTCTTGATACCACTACAACTGGTGTTATTATCCTTAATTTTGACGGCGGGCCAGACGCGGATAAAGTAGCCATTGCGGATAATGTAAATTTTTCTCCGGCAACATATATCAACTACAGCACCTCAACTCAGTGGATTTTGTCGCAAGAATTCGGAGAGAAAACGCTGTACGTTAAGTTCTCAAATAAATATGGGCGATATTCAAAAGTTCTATCCGATACCGTTATCTATGCTCCGCAAGAGATTGCTAATTTGGCGCCTCTGCCAATCACTATCACTGAAGAACACACCGTGTCGAGAGAACAGACAAAGCCCCAAAAAAAAGACACAATAAGTTCCAAAAATTATAATACAAGTAAAGACTCAGCAGAACCCGAAAAAGACGAAATTAACCAACCCACAAAACTCACTTCTCGAGTAGAAGTTGTCATAGTTGACACCAATAAAAATCCAATTGAAGGAGCGACAGTAACACTTCACTCTACCCCGCGCACAACCACCACCGACAAAGACGGCAAAGCAATATTTGAAAATGTAGAACCAGGTCCTCATAAACTGGTGGTGAACTATCAAGGTCAGGAAGGAGAACAAGAGATAAATCTAGATGAATCCATCGCCGAATTCCAATTCAAAATCCAAATTGAAGCCAAGAGTCCGCTCGTAGCCAAAGACACACTTATTGTTCTTGGCATATTGGCTCTGGTCATTGCATCTCTCACATTTTTATTATTAAAAAAATACAAGAGCCAGTATTAATAAATTATTGAGATTTTAGTTACCCACCAAAAAAATTCAGAAGCCCGCGCGGATTCCTCCCCAGACCCCTCCTCCGCGCGGACAAAATCCAAAAAACAAATTAGTCTCGGTTTTGCGAAAATCCAAATCCCCAGAAAATAGTTTTCGCAAAACCGAGTCCGAATTAAAGCCCCGCCACACTGCCTGAATACTTGGAAGGCAGAACCCCAAAAAGAAAAATGTCCTTTCCATTTTAGAAAAAATCCACCCCCGCGAAAATCAAAAGAGCAAGGAACATTTTTTCTTTTTGGGGTTGCCGAGTGAAGCGAGACGGTGGTGGGGCTTTCGTCGAGCGTACGATTTAGTTTCAAGCCACCACGCGCTCCGCGCGTGCGAAGTGGGTTCGAGCAAAGGTTAATACATCACCGCCAAAATTGGAAATCGGAATTGGAAGCCGAAATGGGGTCGGCGCAAAGCGCCGACACAAATGTATTCCCCCAAAAAAATCCTGAATCTGAAAGGGTTCGCCACGCTCCGCGTGGCTCAAAAAGTACGGTTCGAGCTTCAATAATAAAGTTCGAACCGGCTTTTTTGTACAAATGAAGTTTTTCTTCATTTGTACTCTCGTTTGCCAATTCTATATTGTATTTCAAAAACTTTTCGGTAAGTTCGAACCGATTATTCGTTTTTTGCTCAAAAGCCGATAATCTCTCCTTGAGAAGCTGTTTTTGATTGACCAACGCACTTTTAGCATCTCGCTATTCCTCTAGTGAAAGTGCGTTTTCGAGATATGCGTTCATCAGTTTCTCAATCTTGGAATCCAAAAGAGAAATATCGGCTTTTGTGTTGTCTGCAAAAAGCGTAGACGATTGGGCTTCCACCAATTTGTCTTTCTCATTTTCCACTAACATCCAAGAAGCCCAATCGTCTGGCAAAGAAACTTTTTTGATTTCCTTTTGAATTTCTGAAGTGATGATTTCCTCGCGAGCATATTTTTGTGAACAAGGATTTTTCCGTTTGGTACATCGCAAATAGTTATGACCTTTTTGCGTTTCGGTCGTAATGAAGCAATCACATTCTCCACAACGGAAAAATCCGCGATAGAGATATGGTTTCAAACCGCGAGATTTCGGCTTTGATTTTCTCATCATCACTTCCTGAACAGAATCATGTAGTGGACCCCATTCATTGCACGCCATCAACGAAACTCGGAAAAAACATCAAGCGCATTCGCGAACAGAAAGATATGTCGCAAGGCGACATTTGTCGTGCGGTAGAGCTTGACCGTGCGCAGATGAGCAATATCGAGGCAGGCAAAGGAAACCCCACCCTTGCGACCATAGAAAAGATTGCGCGAGCGCTCGGCGTCACGAGCGACGAACTTTTGAAATGAGTATGAAAACTAAATCGTCAAACAAAAGCCTACACAAAGCGGGTCTGCGAGCGCTGTGTAGGTAGCATCTGCGACCAGCCCGAGCGGTATTTGCCATTTTTTGCGTGCTTCAGGAAGATTGCTAGACCCAACCGGCGTATCGAGGCGAATGGATAGCGAGGGTCGACCTTGTTGATCATCACGATCTTGTGTGACCACCCCGTCCGCAACAAGCCTTTCGGCGGTGCTGGTGGCAAAGCTCGCGCCCATTGAGATACCGTACAACTGCACCTGCGTGTCGTTCCCTGATTCACCCAGCTCTCTTTCTATATATTCTGCATAGAGAGATCCAAACTCAGGAAACAGTCCTTCTTTGGTGAGACGGTTAGCAAATGTGTCTGACATTTCGCCATATTCGTCGGTCGGCGAGCCAACAATGTATATCTCGCGACTGTCGGGCTCTTGGCCCTCGGCGAGCATCCGTAGAGCCCGTGGAAGATCAAGCACCATCTGGTGCATAGCCTCCTCCATAAAGGCAAAGACGTTGCCCGTCGCCACCGTTTGGAGAGAGGTGAAGAGAAACTCTTTTCTCTTCTTGTTGGTGTTCGGCTCGAGCGCGTCAACGCGACCACCATAGGCCTCGTACAATTTCTTAGCAAGCGCGCCTGTATCGTTTATCCCGACAGGAAAGGCGGCTCCGTGTTGTTCCGAGCGATACACCTGAATACTAATAATGCGCTGTTCGATGAACGCGTACAATACATCTTTAATAGTCTCGGGAGAAACTGGTGCCTCACGAAACATTTCGCTTTTGCTCATCAGGTCGAGGATGGGCTGCACATGGGGGAAATATATTTTTTCGCGAAGCGACTCGCCCAACTCAGTCTTACCCGTTTCAACACTACGACTCTCTCGTGGTGGTCGGTAACCTTCTCTGCTCATACGCCTATGAGTGTACCTGACCACCACACACGTTGTCCTGCTTTGAGAACAGGCTGCTCCACGCTATTATGGCGAGCATGTGTTTCTCTGCTACCGCGAGTCTGGTCGCTGGCACGGCGCTCACCGCCACCGGTGCCGTTACGATCGCCAAGACCAAGCATGCTCGCGAGCTACCTTTCACGAGCATGCCGCTCATCTTTGGTCTACAACAGCTCACCGACGGGGTGGCGTGGCTCTCTTTTAACAACCCCTTTCTGCACACACTGACCGGCTACGGCTACGCTTTCTTTGCGTATCTTCTCTGGCCCGTGCTGATCCCCTTCTCGGTGTGGATGATTGAGCCGAACCCTCGGCGCAGACGGTATCTGCGTATATTCCTCGCGCTCGGTATCATTGTGAGCCTCTACGCACTCTACCTCATGCTCTCTGGCCCGGTTACCGCACGAGTGATCAACGAATGCATACGCTACGATACCTACTACCCCTACTCGCTCTGGATGTTCGGAGTATATCTCGTCGCTACGAGCGGCAGTTGTTTTGTGTCGAGCCGTCGGCTCATCAATCTCTTCGGGGTGCTCACGCTCATTTCGGTGGCCGTCGCCGCGTGGTTCTATCTCGAGACCTTCTCCTCGGTCTGGTGTTTCTTTGCCTCACTGCTCAGCTTCCTCGTGTATTGGTACGTACGTGATTCGCGCTAATGTTCCCGTTTCGGCAACACAAAACCCCGGCACCAAGTGCCGGGGTTTTGTGTTCTGCACAGTCAGGAGATCTTACATCCCTGACGCGCTGCACATGTTGCACGTCTTCTTGTGTCCCACACCGAGGTAGAGCGCTGAGAGACCTACGAGGAGGTACACCAGGTTCTCAAGCCCGACAGAGACCGGCGCGAGGATCATTCGGACTACGTTGTAGTCTGTACCCGCCCCAGCAAAATAGCCGAGACCGACGAGCCCCCAGTTGAGACCACCGATCACGAGAAGAATAACAGCAATAAGGTGAAGTGATTTCATGCCTTGTATACGATGATTAAAGCGGCGATGATGATCCGCTCCCTTTAGTATGCCCTCTTTACGCGATATGCGGAGCACCCCTGTGCAAAAGTATCCCCATCGTCCCCTATACTTACATACACCATGTCGCAAGAACCCCTCATCGTCGCTGTAGCGGCACTCGTACTGGCTGGTGCGACCTTCATCCTCCTTCGCCCGCGCCGCTTCTATTTTATCCGCCACGGCCAGACGCTTCTCAACGCCGCACACGTCCGCCAAGGCGCCGCCGGTGGCTTATCTGACACAGGGCGAGCGCAGGCCAAGCGAGTGGGCGCCTATGTAAAGCGCTTTCACGTGACGGGGATCATATCGAGCACCTATGATCGGGCAAAAGAAACGGCGGCCATTATTAGCGGCGAGCTTGGGGTCCCCGTCACCTATTCTGCGCTCTTCGCCGAGCGACGTAATCCGTCAGAGATCATAGGGAAAAGACGCGACCTCCCCGATGTCCAACAGATCGTCGATCTCATCGAGAATGCCTACCATGCGGACGACTACCGCTACTCAGACGAGGAAAACTTCCTCGACCTTAAAGCACGTGCGCGTCGAGCCCTCCGGCTCCTGACGCGCCGCATAGGGCGCGAGACTGTTATCGTGACGCATCATGTCACCCTCAAGATGATCCTCGCCTATATGCTCTACGGCGAAAAGCTTCACGCCGCCGATTTCGTGAAGCTTTCCTTCTTTAACACTTCCGACAACGCAACCGTGACTATCTGCGAGTACCATCCGCTCAAGGCCCTCATCCGTCGTCGCGGTTGGTCGGTTGTGAGCTACAACGAAGTCCCCGACTAGAAGCCCATCCCGTCCATACCCGCGCCTGGCGCTGGTGCCGCCTTCGGCTCGGGGATATCGGCGATCGCCGCCTCGGTAGTGAGCAGGAGCGCCGCCGCAGAGACCGCATTCTCGAGCGCCATGCGCGGCATCTTGGCCGGGTCCACAATACCCGCCTCGATCATATCTTCGATCACCTCGTCACTCATGGCATCGTAGCCAGCATTTGCTTTACCGCCCTGTACCTTGGCCACAATAGCGCTTGCGTCGTCCTTGCCGGCGTTCATAACGATTTGTGCGAGCGGCATCTCAAGAGCGTGCACCACGATATCGAACCCTGATTGCTCGTCCGGGCTCATCTTGTCCTCGTGACCTGCGAGTTTCTTCGCAATCTTTGCGAGCGCGGTCCCGCCGCCCGGGATCACCCCCTCTTCGATCGAGGCCTTGGTCGCTTTAACGGCGTCATCGATCTTGTCTTTAAGATACTTCATCTCGGTCTCGGTAGCCGCACCAACCGAGATCACGGCTACACCGCCCGACATCTTCGCGATGCGCTCCTCGATCTTCTCTTTATCAAACTTCGAGTCGGTAAGTTCGATTTGCTTCTTCAACTGGCTAATGCGCGACTCGATGTCGGCCTTCTTGCCCTTGCCGCCGACAATCGTGGTGGTGTCCTTGGTAGCAATAACTCGATTCGCCTTACCGAGCATCGAGAGGGTCGCGTTCTCAAACGTCATGCCAACCTCGCTCGTAATCACCTGTCCGCCGACAATCGTGGCAATATCGGCGAGCATCTCCTTCTTGCGGTCCCCGTATCCTGGCGCTTTGACCGCGAGCACCGAGAAGGCGCCACGCAATTTGTTCACGATGAAGGTAGAGAGTGCGTCGCCCTCGACGTCTTCAGCGACGATGACCAGCTCCTTCTTGCCCGACTGCGCCACCTTCTCAAGGAGCGGCAAAATCTCTTGCACATTGCCGATCTTCTTGTCGGTGAGGAGGATGAGTGCGTCCTTGAACTCTGCCTCCATGCGCTCAGGATTGGTCACCATGTAGGCCGAGACATAGCCCTTATCGAGCTGCATCCCTTCGACCAGGTCGTAGGACAGCTCCATCCCCTGGCTCTCTTCGACTGTGACCACGCCGCTACTGCCGACCTTGTCGACAGCCTCGGCAATAATTTGACCCAGCTCTTCAGACTCGGCCGAGATCGAGGCAACCTGCTTCACCTCTGCCTTACCCTTCACCGGCTTGGCCATTTTCTTAAGCTCCGCGAGCGCAGCACTCTTGGCCCGTTCCATGCCGGCGCGGATACCCATGGCGTTCGCGCCCTTTTGCACGCGCGAGAGGCCCTCCTCGACGAGTGCCTCGAAGAGCACGACCGAGGTGGTCGTGCCGTCACCGGCAGTGTCGTTGGTCTTGCTCGCGACCTCCTTCACAATCTCTGCGCCCATATTCTCAAACCGATCCTTGAGTGAGATCTCTTTGGCAATTGACACGCCATCGTTCGTGATACGCGGACCACCATACGACTTCTCCATCACCACGTTGCGCCCCTTGGGCCCGAGGGTCACCTTTACGGCGTGCGCCGCCTGGTTGATGCCCTTGGCAATCGACTTGCGTGCCTCTTCAGAAAAAAGTATTTGTTTTGCCATAATTAGTTTTCGATTAGGACTATCTCAGATTCAGCAAGGACGACATACTCGACATCGTCGATCTTGAGCGGTTCGTCCCACGGCTTCTTGTAGAAGACAATATCGCCCACCGCGACGTCGAGCGGCTGTCGGCCGCCATCCTCCGTACGCTTACCCGCGCCCACGGCGACCACCTCTCCCTTCAACAGCTTCTCCTTGTTCACCGTCTCGGGGATGATAATGCCCGAGGCGAGCTTCTTCTCTCCCTGTGTATCGAGGGGCTTGACTAACACGCGGTCGCCCAGAGGCGACAATGAAAGCTTTTTCGCCATATATATCTATACATAAAATGAATAATCGAACCAACGCCCTATACTGCGAGAGTATACAGACACTGCCGTGCGAGTTCAAGTCGTACGCCTCTATGCACACCTTGCCGGCCCCACGACCCCATGCTATCCTCTGAGACACAGATGGAGACTCTCGTATCGGCACTACCGTACGTAGAAATAATTCTCTCTATACTCCTCATCGTCGGCATCGTGCTGCAGCAGCGCGGAGCGACCCTCGGCGGAGCGTTCGGAGGCGATAATTTCTCGTCCACTTTTTACAAGCGCAGAGGCGCCGAAAAGCTCTTATTTAACATGACGATCGTCGTGGCGGTACTGCTCGTTCTTGCCTCGATCGCGAACCTCCTTCTGTCATCAGGACTATGAACCTACCTACTGGCTTACTAGATCGCCTCGCGGTCTGGCAAGATCGGCTACAGCAGACCTACCCGGTACGCGCGTTTGAGCGTGTGCAAACATATATCTCGAGCCTGTCGGGAGGAGACAAATTCATTGCGTATACGCTCGTCGCCTTGATCGGCCTTGCCTCTCTCCTGAGCCTCTACGCTCTTGAGCAGTCGCTCCTGGTGGCACAGCCGGCCTACGGTGGATCGCTGGTCGAAGGTGAAGTGGGGAGCCCGCGCTTCATTAACCCCCTCCTTGCTATCAGCGACGCCGACCGCGATCTCTCGACGCTCACCTACGCAGGCCTCATGGGCTTGTCTGGGTCGGGCGCGCTGGTACCCGTACTCGCCGAGCGCTACGAGATCTCTCCCGATGGCAAAACGTACACCTTTTTCTTGCGCAGCGGCCTTACCTTCTCTGACGGCTCCGCGCTCACGGCAGATGATGTCGTCTTCACGGTGGAGAAGACGCAAGTCTCAGCGATCAAGAGCCCCCAATATGCAAACTGGTCTGGTGTCCGAGTGGCCGCTCTCGACCCACAGACCGTACAGTTCACGCTCGCTAAACCGTACGCGCCATTCCTCGAGCTCACAACGCTTGGAATCCTCCCCAAGCACTTGTGGAAAAATCTCCCCGACGAGCGGTTCGCTTTCTCTCCCCTCCAGACCGCTCCCGTGGGCGCAGGCCCATTCAAGATCAAGGATGTCTCTTTTGATTCTTCACGCATTATTCAAAGCATTACCATGGTGGAGAACTCATCGTATGCGCTTGGTCGACCCTATCTCGACAGTATTCGCTTTGAGTTCTACACGCGCGGCGAGGACCTCGCCTCGGCGCTCGCTGACGGGAGCGTGCAAAGTGCCTATGACGTGCCGATCAAACGACAAAACACCACCACGCTCACCGCTCCTTACGCGCGCGTCTTCGCCGTCTTTTGGAATCAGAACGAGAAGCAGGTATACACGCGCCAGGAGGTACGACGCGCACTCTCGCTCGCCATTAACCGACAAGCGATTGTGAAGAACGTGTTGGGGGGGTACGCGACGCCGATCATGGGCCCCGTCCCACCGAGCAATACGATCACCCAAGTCGCCGTACCCTCTACAGCGAGCCCAACACAAGCGGCCGCCGACGTGCTCGAGCACGCTGGGTGGACCTACGACTCAACTGCCCGTCACTGGAGTAACAAGAAAGCGAAGACTACCCTCGACGGCATCACCCTCCGCACTTCAAATGTACCCGAACTCAAGAAGGTCGCGGCCGCGATCAAGACCGACTGGGAGGCCCTCGGGATACCAGTCAACATCGAGCTCTATGAGCCTGGCGACCTCTCGCAAAACATTATTCGACCGCGCAAATACGAGGCCCTGCTCTACGGCATGGTGATCGGGAGAGACCAAGACCTCTACGCGTTCTGGGACTCTCACGAGCGCAATGACCCCGGCCTGAATGTGGCACTCTATGCCAACAAGACGGTCGACGCACTACTCGAAGACGCGCGGAGTAACACCGACCCGACGGCGCGCGCGGCCGATCTGCAAAAGATCGAGGATACCGTCGCCGCAGATTATCCTGCTGCGTTTATCTATGCGCCTGACTTTACCTACGCAGTACCGGCGAGCCTCAAGGGCGTCTCCTTGCCACAAATCGTGACGCCTGCAGATCGGTTTGCGGGCGTAACCTCGTGGTACGAGGTTACCGATGCGGCGTGGCCCTTTTTTGCAACGCAGTAGACCGAGCACCTTTACGTACGTGAACTTATAAAAATGAAATAACAAAAAAATATATGAACACCGCACCAGCACCGGGTCCCGCTCGAAATCCATCGCCAGCACCGCGTCGCGGGGGAGGCGCGCCGCGGGCGACGACCAATCGACCACCGCGTCGCTTCGATCGTCCTGGCGAGCGTCGACGCCCTACAGACCGTCGCGGCGGGCGTCCAGGGAGCGCCACGCGCCAAATTCAGCGTATTTTGCGCCGACCCAACGCGCTCTCGACGAGAACAACGCGCACCGCTGACTATTATCCAGAACCTGTCGCCGCAAACGCCGTGCGCATCATCCCACTCGGCGGAGCCGAGGAAGTGGGCCGCAACATGCTCGCCATGGAGGTGGGCGCAACGGGAGATATCATCGTCTTCGACGTGGGTTTCCAGTTTGTCTCTGAGGATTCTTCGCCTGGCGTCGACTATATTCTGCCGAACACCAAATACCTGGAGAAGAACGCTGCCCGTGTGAAGGGCGTGGTGATCACTCACGGACACCTCGACCACATTGGCGGCATTCCATTCGTTATGTCGCGCTTCGGCACACCACCAATCTACACACAGAATCTCACGTCGATTATGATCCAGCGCCGACAAGAAGAGTATCCCGACGTGCCCAAGCTCGAGATTATCGAGGTGGAGACGGGGCAGACCGTCACGATTGGCAGTACGAAGGTAACCTTTTTCCCCGTCACGCACTCGATCCCCTTCTCAATGGGTGCCTCAATCGAAACCCCGCAAGGGAATGTGGTCATCTCTGGTGACTTGAAGCTCGACCACGATGACGGTATCCCGTCTGAGCGAGAGCAGAAGACGTGGGGTGGACTCTCGAAGAATAAGAACATCTTCTTCATCGCTGACTCGACCAACGCCGAGAAGGATGGCTTCTCGATCCCAGAAAAGCGCGTGAACCAAACCCTCGAGGAAATCATCAAGACGGTCTCGGGCCGCCTCATTATCGGCACCTTTGCCTCACAGTTCGAGCGCATGATCAGGATTATTGAGGTTGCAGAGAAGCTCGGTAAGAAGATCGTCACTGAGGGCCGCTCCATTAAGACCAACCTCGAGATAGCCGAGAAGACCGGCCTCTTGAAGATCGAGAAGAGCACCGTTATCCCCGCACAGGATATTGGTAACTACCCCCCAGACAAGATCGTGATCCTCACGACGGGTGCCCAGGGTGAGGAGTTCGCGGCGCTCATGCGTATCGCGACCCACCAGCACAAGCACATAACGCTGAACGAGCGCGATACGATCGTGCTCTCCTCGTCGGTCATCCCGGGCAACGAGATCGCCGTCCAGAAGCTCAAGGACAACCTCTATCGCCATGGCGTAACGCTGATCCATTACCGCTCAAGCGACGTTCACTCTACGGGGCACGGCAATACGGGCGAGCTCGTGTGGATGAACAAGCAAGTGGGCGCGAAGTTCTTCATGCCTTATTACGGCTACTACTCGATGCTCGCATGCCACGCCAAGGCGGTTGAGCAATCTGGCTTCCCCCGAGAGAACATCATCATGCCGGACAATGGCAAGATCATCGACATCGTCGATGGAGAGACCCTGCACGCACATAAAGAGAAGGTGCCCTCGGCGCCCATGATCGTGGACGGCTTTACCATCGGCGACATCCAAGAGGTAGTGATTCGCGACCGCCAGTCGCTCGCCAAGGATGGCATGTTCGTGATTATCGCGAGCGTCAACTTGAAGACCGGTAAGCTCCGCAAATCGCCCGACATTATTAGCCGCGGCTTCATCTACTTGCGCGAGAGCCAGGATCTCTTGAACCAAGCTCGGCTGCTCATTAAGAAAACCATCGAGGACTCAACCCAGGGAATGAACCCAATCGATCTGGACTATGTCAAAAATAACCTCACCGACGTCATCGCCGGGTTCCTCTTCCAGCGCACCAACAAGGCACCGATGGTGATCCCGGTCCTGATCGGGATGTAACACTGTCGTTTGGCACAAAAAAGCCCGAGTAAAGGAAGCTTGCGGCTTCTTTACTCGGGGCTGTGGCCATTTTGGCGGAGCTTCCCTGCGACCTTCGCGTGCTTTGCGCGCACACGAGCGATCTTCGCCTCATGTCGCTCACGCCAGTAAGCGTCCTCGATCCCCTTCGCCTGCCTCTCCATGTGGAGGATCTTCGAGGCAAGACAGATGCGGGCGCGTTCGCGACGACGCACGACCAGACGCATAAGTCAGTCGCGCGACTTGAACGATGCTGTTCATAATTGCGTGCATTCCGTACTGAATTAGGACACTCGTTAAGATACGAGTATGAACCACAAAGGAGACTTAACGCGTGAGGAGCGCCTGGAGATCGGCATTCTCTTGCGCAAAGGGTACTCAGGACGCGCGATT
>Ga0210057_1006352_pt1 | contig 14741 bp, 4 predicted proteins | sample CryGeyCG2114_010_2_FD_183968 | JGI IMG/M metagenome (GOLD analysis project Ga0210057, IMG submission 183968) | Groundwater microbial communities from aquifer - Crystal Geyser CG10_big_fil_rev_8/21/14_0.10 (SPAdes) (version 2) | ecosystem: Environmental > Aquatic > Deep subsurface > Groundwater ... | reverse complement strand
CTGACGATTCTAGCGACAAATGCATTGAAGGATCAAGGTTCTCATTAGATGAACAAAAGAAACAAACTAAACCATCAAAACTGTTTTCAATTGTTAAAAAAAACTCTATTTTACCAGTTTCTGGTAAAAGTTGATGGTATATTTTATTTTTCTGATTTTTTACAATTTTTTTAACTATGTTCATTATTAAACAACTTTATTATTTGATTTGACACCACTTTACTTGAAAATCTTTTCTTCATATCATCAAAAGCCTTTTCTCCCTTTTCCAAAGCCTCACCCTGATTGTAAACGACATTTCTCATACATTCTATCAAGCTTTCTTCATTTATTTTAATCCATTTTTTCCCTTCAAAATTAGGATTTATTTTCGCCATCTCATCATCAACCGTTTCAAGCCCACATGTGTCAATTAGATAAGAGTTTTCTTCTGTCATAAACTGTAAATTCCCGGAATAATTTGTTGAGATTGTAGGTTTTCCCAAAAACATCATCTGACTCATTGCTAACCCAAAACCCTCCCCGTGGTGAGGAGAGACTAAACAATCAAAAGAATTCATAAATCTGGGCATCAAACACTCATCTATTGGATTACCATAGAAAAATATTTTTGGTCTTTTAGACTCAGATACACCAGAATTATTTATAATAGTTAAAATTCTATCTATCAATTCTTTTTGATGTTTTACAGAAAATGAGTTAAAATAACTTTTTAAAGTTAAAGATACATTTTTGTTTCCTTCGAAAGCTTTAATGAAAGATTTAATTAACAAATCGCCACCCTTTCTGGGCGTATAATCCCCTATAAATAGGAAATTAAAATCAGTTTTATTTTTAATGTTCAATGATTTTACTTTGGGATTCCAAATTTCTTCATCATGACAGTGTGGTATAATATGAATTATATTCTCTTTTACACCACTGTTTACAAATTGCCGTTTAGAAAATTCACTTGCTGTCATAATTATATCACAAGAATTACAAATATTTACCCATCTTTCTGGAATTTCCATTTCACAGACAGTATAAAGTATATTTTTTCTTTTAAAAGAAAGCATCATTCTGTCCGGGACACAATGATTTACTAAAAAGTCTACTTTAGAAAAATCTTTAATTGCAATAGAAGACAAAAAATCTATCTCTTTTTTATCTATTCCTTCTAGGTTTATGTTAAGCGCCACATTTGTAATTATAGAATTTACTTTACAGTTTTTATTTTTGTATAAAGCCTTAATATAAGATCTTGCACAAGAAGAATAACCGCTAGGATCTATAGCACTAATCCAACCAATATTCATAAACGCTTAGCAGGAAACCACTATCCCTTTAGGGTAGTGGAGGAATGCCTTATGCATACCCTAACCCGCTATCCTCCTCTCAGTTAAACGGTTTCCCATTTTGATTTAAAATGTAGACTAACATGAAGTCTACCTCCTTTCAGAGTTAAATATCCTTAGACAAGGTTATATAAGTTTGTCACGCCTAACACACTGTTTCGCACCACACAGAACTGTTTAATGCTAGACCATAGAGCCGTAGATTAGGACAAACGTCCACGGGTATGGTGACTTACATAACGTAGTGATTTAACACTTAGTCTAGTCAACATGTGACTCATAGTTACCTACAAGCCACTATCCCTTTAGGGTAGTGGTTGTTGACAATAACAATTCTACAATTTCTTTTTCAGCACAATCTAAACATTTTTTCCAAGTATATTTATTCCCTATTAATTGTTTCATCTTTTTATTTTTTTTCAAAGCTTCAGTATAATTCTCTTTGACTCCTCTCATACAATATCTAGTTTGTTCAATGGTTTTTTGGCCAAACCTGGGAAATTTTTGACCATAAAAATCTCTAGTAATCCATCCACTCCATTCTGGAACATCATTACAAACAACCCACTCGTCAACATCAATTTTGTATGAATTATCATTAGTAATATAATCAGTAAATCCGGTATGATATGGTGCAATTACTGGCAACCCCATCTGACTTGCTTCTAATGTGGGAATGCAATTATGAACAGCAATATTTTCACAAATATAAGTATTTTCTCCATCCACATGTAAATTATGAACGTCTCCATTATAACTAATTTCTTCTATATTTTTAACTTTTAAAATTTGAAAATCCTCATTTGTTTTAAAAACTCTATGGGATTTTCTTTTTTTAGTAATATTTTCTATTAGCCCATAAGGTTCGTCTATATTTTCTAAAAAAGAAAATGAATCATCAACATTAGTTATTAAAATACAATATGAAGTATTTCCATATCCATAAAATTTTTTATTTTTATGTACTCTACTTTTTATAGAAGCAGAAATACCAAGCCTTTGTAATAAATCAAAAACATTATTAGCTAATTCTAAAGAACAGGTAGAATAAGAAGTTTTTTCAAAAAAAATATTATCTTTTTTTGGTAAACACCCATCTCCCCGGAATAATGTTTTTAAGAAACTATATATATATTTTTTTTCAAGAGAGAAAAACCATTTAGGCAGTCTTTTTTCCCTTGCTTTTCCACCAAATAAATAAGAGAAAAGAATCTTTACGATTACATTACAATAAACAATATTTAATGAATTTTTATGGCTATAAGTATAATCTTTATAATTATCAATTCCAAATTCTAATTTCATAAGATTTTTTAAATCATTATGAAATTCATATTCAGTATTAGAGAAAGAAAAATTTAAATTACCAGAAGAGGCATTACCCTCTGATACATAATATCCACAAAGCTTCATAAAATTTTCAGTAATTTTTATTTTCTTTATTGGTAATTGAGATCGTCCTTGTTCTTTAATCTCTCCTGTTTGATTAACAACTTTTGAAAAAATTGAATTTTCAGTAAAATTAAATCTACTCTTAAAAATTTCAATATCTTCTAAATTAATAAAATCTATTTTTTCATTATAATTTAATTTTGGATAAAATAATAGATCTCCTTTTTTTAATTTCGAACATTCAATCCATTCAAAATTAACTTTATTACAATTTTTAAATATTAATTTATCAGAATCAAAATAAGATCCATTTAAAAATTTACCAATGTCATGAGGATTGATCCCATTACATTTTAAAGAAAAAATATTATGATTTGGAGTTAAATATAAATATTGATTATTTCTTCCATAACAACTAATTTTTAATATTTTACCTGAAAAAGTTTTTTTAAAAATATTTAAAACTTTTCTGGCAATACCCGTATGACTAAAAACTAAATCCCCTTCCTTTATGTCTTTAATTTCTTTAATTCCATCAGGAGTTTTTATTTTAGCATTTGGTACTGTGCAAAGCCCTTCTCCTCTACTCGTGCTAATAAAAGCATCACCCAAATCATAAACAGAAGGCATTAATTCCTGTTCAATACAATCACTACACCAATATATAGGTGCGTGATTTTTATTACTATGTTCTTTAATTATTTTCAAAATATCATTCTCAATTGCCTGAGAAAACCTTATATCATGAGACATTGCAGCATGACGACTAAATATAACTAAAGATACATCATCACTATCTGTAAATTCACTAAGAAAAGATTTTAATAAAACATCGAATCCTTTTCTAAAGCTCCACCTAAAAACAGAAAGAAACTTAAATCCAGAAGGTTGATCAGGTACCATTTTGTTAGAATACACTTTAAAATTAAATGCCATATTTTTTATAATATAGTTTTTATTAAAGTATATATCATCAACACCAATTGGCATAACTGTAATTGGTATTGTCATTCCGTTTTTCTTAAAATCATTTTTATTATATTCTGTTGGAGTCCAACACCTATCATAATAATGATTGCATCTCTCAATAAATGGACGATTAGTATCTTTTGATTCCATCATTGAATAAATAATATTTTGTTTAAATTTTGGAACATTCCAAAGGGGAAGATGTGCGACCACGTTAATCTGATTTGGATTTAAATAGGGTATGCCTTTTTCAATTCCTTTATTGTCTTTTACAAGTTTTCTTTTACTATTAAAATATTCTTTTTCTTCTTGTGAAATTTCTGTTGTTCCTCGAATAGCCTCAACCCCAACCCGATATCCACGATTAGTTAGTCCTCTAATATAATTTCTACTCATTAAGGCGTAGCCACCATAATCAAAAATTGTTGAAGTCCAAACTAATTGTGGACATCTTACCCCTTCATTAACAATTTCATATGGAATTTCTAACTTTGGAGGTGGCAGTCTTTCATCTTTTTTTATAATATCCAATTTTCTCATTCATAACCCTTTAATATAAGCCTAAATCTTTATTGGTTGTTACATTTTTAACACCCAACTGTTTTATAGCATAATCATCCCATATCTTAGCGGCCTCTATTTTATTTTCAAACAATCCTAAAAATTTCCTATTGAATATAGCTTTATATTTTTTTATTTTTTCACAAAAACAAACGCCCTTAACTCCAGTAGTACTTTTTTTACTAATGCCTTTTTTAAATTGTGTTATTCTGTTTTTTTCTATAGATTCTTTCGTGTGTTTTTTATTAAAAAAAGAATTTTTTTCACCACATCTCCATTTGTTGTTTTCTGAAATTTTTTTACGGACTTCTTTAGTCATTAATTTTCCATTAAAATTTGGATTTTTATTTCCAGAATTAATTTCACTTAATTTTTTTTTATGTTCATCACTTCTTTTTTTTCCTTTATTTGGATGTTCTCCCATTAACGAAATAGCTTTTTTTACGCCTAACGAAATATTATTTTTATGTTCCTCTGAAAGAATTTTATTTTTACATCCACCAGGGTCCAAATTGTAACCAATATTTTTATTTTGAGAATTATATTTTTTTATATAAAATTTTTCTTTTTCATCTAAGAATTCTATGTCTAGATTGCTTTCTATTATTGAAATTTTAAAATTATCAAATCCATATTTTTTTATGGCTTTTGAAATTATCATTTTTGAATCTTTATTATATTTATGAGAATGGCATCTCTCTTTAAAATTTCTTGTTTGTCCAATATATATTTTCCCATTTATCAAATTTTTGATAATATAAATAACGCCATTCATACTTATTTTATCCATATTAAATTATACTGAAAATTCTGGTATCCAATTAAATCTGGCATAAAATATATCGTCGGAAAGATCAGAAGTTCCTGAGTTAATATTTCGATAAACAGCATACCAGCTTGTCTGAGAACTTTCTACGACTTTAAATGGATGGAAAAACACTTTCCCCGATAAAACCGGCAATTTTTGTGTTCCTGTTGAGTCAAACTGCCTAAAGGTCAATTTGTCTGCATCTGTAGAATATAAGATACCTGTGCCTGGATTGTCTTGGCCAGTATAAATATCCGGGTCTATCTGGTTAAGAAAATTGAAAAATGCATAGAAATCCCCATTATCTTGCTGAACAACACTTAACCAGTACCATCTATGTCCATAAACAGGATGATCTTTAAACCAGAAATCACTTCCATCAGCTTCTTCTCTTATGTCTGAAGGATAAAAACTATTTGCTTCAAAAGAGCATTCTCTTGAGATGTAAGATTGAGGTAACGTGCTAGAATCGCCAGTAAAAGCAAAGCATAAAACATTTGCACCAGTAACAGCAACGTTTTCGATGTTTGAGAACCTGTAACAAAATAGTCCAAGTACAGGCTTTATTAAACTTCCTTCACCATAGAACCAGCCCAAATAGTAAACTCTATGATCAGAATTTGAAACCCTAATATAATTAGGACATTGAGAATAATAAATTTGTCTTCCATTTCCAAAAGTATTAGGTATTTCTTCTTTTCTTAAAAATGTTCTAGAACTTTCAGTTCCGTCATCATTAGCAAATATAATTTTAAATTTTTCACCATAATTCATCGGATTTAAATTGTTGGTATCTAAAAGTCCAACAAATTCTTCTCTTTTATTAAGTGTTTGCAAAAGATTAGGGTCAAGCTCTGTTATAGGAGATACACCAAAAAGAATACTTGGATCTTGATTATTTTGAAGTGGATATTTCTCTGTGTATCCAGAATAAAATAACAAGTAATCTGCTCCGTCTCTATAAATAAAAGGGTCTTTTACTATTAAAGTATGAGGCAATATTGGAGAATATACTTTATCAAAGCTATAACCAGTTCTAAAAGATGTAGTTGATGTATACTGCCACATTGTTCCAAAGAACCAATCTCTATATTTTTGTCTTCTACTATCATCTGTAGTATTGTAAGCTTCGTTTAAAAATTTAAATTTTTCATCTACATAATTAGACTTATAATTATCTCCATTATAAATAGATGGATTAGCAGGAGCTATTAGATTTTCTTCGGTGAATTCACTATCGTCATGCAATATTTTCATAAAGTGTGTTCCATAGAATAGCTTAAAGTCTGAATAGCTTTCTACTCTAAATCCAGTAAATACACTTCTTTTATCTGAAGCCATCAAAGAGATAGGATTGTCGTCTGGTGTAGCATAAGGAGTTGCACGTGTGTCTTTTGGATCATATTCTGGTGGTATTACTATAATATTACTATGATCAAGAGGGAAACCCTCAATATTATCTCTTTTTGGTGCTCCACGAATGATTCCAAAATTATTATTGTCATAACTTTCAACTAAAGTAACTTTAAATATCTTGTTTTGAGAAAATTCAGAACTGCTTCTTATTCCAGCTTCTCTACCAAAATCAATCCAAATTGGAGAACTCCAAGCCGTATGACCATCAAACTGAGTCACTTTCAAATAATAACAAAATTCCTTGCCTTCTACGCCCTGATTCGCTATTTCTGTTTCATTAAATGTTAATACTCCCGTATCTGAGCCATAGTCTGCAATAGCACCTCTACTGCTATCGTAGATACTTCTATTGTTTGTAAAATTATCTACTTCAATTTTAACTATTTCCAATTTGCTAATATTTGATTTATCTGAAAGAGCCCTAAATCTAAATGAAATAGATTGATCTGGTGTTGCGTTTGTAGAATTTGTTTTAGTTTGTGTAAAATGAGTTCCCGTTTTTATTGGAATCGTTCCATAAAGTGCCTCAAATTTTAAATATATTTTTGCACCAGTAGTTGCATAACATCTTCTGTTTCTAATAGCAGAGAATATGTTCTCTCTAGAAAATCCTGAAGATACAATAGCCGTCAAACCCCTATTGCTTCCATTTGCAATTCCCGGTAAAGTGACTCTATTGGATTGATCACCCGTATAATATCCGGGACGACTTGCATAACTACCTGAATTTGCAATAAATGCAAATTTTTTACCCATTTGTAAAGCGTAGGTCAAGTATTGAGAGTCCTGTCCAATTAAGAAATTTTCATTCACAAATTGACTTTGCCTTTCTATACCTCCGTGATCAGAATAAACCTCTACTGCCACTTCTTTTTGATATACAAAATCTTCTGAATCTGAAACAGGAGAATAAGAAATTATGTCTCTATAATTTTCAAAATCAAAAGCTCTTGATTTAAAAATGCTACTTGCCTGATCGTTTTCATAAGCAGTATGAATCGGAAAGGATATAGAGTTATAATTTCTTATAGCAGAAACTAGTCTTTGTATTTGTGACTGTTCTCCACTAATACTCTCTGGATCTGTTATTTTTGTTTCAGGTATATCGTCTAAATTTTGAAAAAGAACAACTCTTTCTCCATAATAGTTTTGTGATCTGTGTCTAACACCAGGTATAACAATTAGTTCACTAGTAGTATTATCCAGAGATTCATTTCTAATTGAATCCCACTCTTTTTCTGTAAGGTCATACAAGTCATCTGCAATACCTACAAAATTTAAAAGACCCACATTTCTAGCATAAGTAGAAATAAATTCTATAGATTGTCTTCCATCAGAAAATACAGAAGAAACATTTAAATCTCCCCAAAATATATTATCTTCTACAGAGGAAGTATTTACTATTACTTGATTACTTAAAGATTCTATATTGTTTAATGTTAATCTAATTCTTACTGTTCCAGAAACAGAATTATTTGTTGAAATGGTAATAGATTTTGTTCCACGATCACCATTTACAAACTCATAGGTTTCTGAACCTATATCTCCAAAACTAGAATTAGTAAATTCTATAGTGAATTCTCCTAGATATGATCTGTCAATTAATCCTAAAATATCTATAGCTAGTACATTGATTTGGAAAGGTGTCCCGGTAACAACTGTTGTAGGGGCTATAATAACGCCCTTAATCGCCGTAGATCCTCCAAAAGATATGTTGGGAGAAAGGGGTTTGTCAAATCCATTAAAATCACTATCATTAGCGGGAAGTTCTTGGTTTACAGACCCTTCTTCTAGTTCTATTGAAGGATTAGTAGAAATATTGTCTGAGTCTCCTACAATGAATGTCGTTTCTAATTCACCAACAACTTGTTCTGTAGAATCAAATAAAAGGTTTGATTGCTCAAAATAAGTAGCCAGCCCAACTCCGCCCAAACTTGTATCTCCTAGAACAAATGTCATAGAGCCATTGGAAGATAGTACAGAACTAGAAAAAGTAGTGTTAATTTGATATAAGTCATCATATGAATCAGACGCTGTTACAGATATATTGTCGGTTAGTCTATTTACAGATACATAGTTTTGACTCTCTGGGGAAACTAAATTGTATTGACCTAAAAATACATTTTGTTTATAAAACTTAAAGTCATCTACATCTTCGTTTGTGCTTAAATTAATTCTCAATCCATTAGAAATAGATATAACTCCATTTGTAAAACTATCTTCAGATCTATTTATATATTGAGCAGTAATCACACTGTTTAATACTGTAGAAGAGGGGACTGAGGGGGGAGAAACTAAACCAAATACATCCCCCTCTCCCAATTGTGAAGCAACGAGAGGTAGCGGATTGCGCTGCACCGTTGTTGTTCTTGGATCATCATAATACATCCAAGATATACCATACATTCTAAAATCTATAGAAAAATCCGTATAATTTTTTAACTCTGCACCAATTCTATAAACAGAATTAGAGTTTATTAGTTTTGCTTTAAATATTTTGTTTAACCCTTGTTTTTCATAAAATACAACTCTTCCCAAACTTGGAATTGCAAAATATCTTGAACTAGCAATTGGTTCAACGAGGTCTTGTATTCCGTCAGTTGCATCATAAATCTCTAAAGAAAAATCAGAAGGCCAAGCACCAGCTTCAAGATCATAAAAGAAACCGTCTTCTGTAATTAAGTTTTCCCATTTCTTTCTTTTAACTATTCCTCTTGTTCCGTATGGAATCGTTCTATAAAAATCAAAACTTGTTGTATCGGATTCTAAAAATCCAAAGTTTAATAATATCTCTTCTTCAGAATAATTTCCCAAAGAATAATCGTCTAAAGAATTTAGATAAATATCAGATATTTCCTTTGTTGTATCTGTTTTTTTAGATTTATAAAATAAATAATTTTCACTTGGATTTATAGTTGTAATATCTATATTTTTAATTTCTGGAGAAAGGTAAGGATAAAAACTGTTTATTGTTATTTCTATTTGTAAATATTGTCCAAACAAACTAACACTTTCTTCCTGATTTACAGAAAGACCCTCAGTCCAATCGGTCCAAATATCTTTATCCTTTGAAGCTCTAACCCTATAATTAGCGCTTGTCCCATTTGGTACATTTGCAGAAATATTTAAACTTTTTATTTCTCTAAACTCATTATAATTAATAGTTTTTTTCCAAGTTCCAGTTCTTTCTCTGAACTGTTCCCTGTCAAGTATTAAGGATGTTATTTCCGTATCTAGATTTTCACTAAATCCAGAATGATAAACATAGACGTTATCTCTAGATCCCTGTAAACTATTCAAGTAATCATAATTAATATTTTGACCAACAGAAATTATATATATCTTACCTCTTAATTTTTGAAATTCAGAATCACTTCTAACAGCATAATCTAATGTCTTACCTACAGTAGAATTAAACCCATCAGTTATAATCAAAAGTATTTTATCAGATTCTTTAAATCTTCTAGAAATAATAGTTCCTACTTCATATTCATATTCTCTATCAAAATAAGAGAAATCTGCTCCGCCTTGATTTATTGACTGAGATATGAGATTTATAGCCTCATTTAAAGGAGTTTTATTTCCGTAGTATGTTGGATTTCTTAAAGCTTCTAGCTGGTTTAAAACATAGCTTGTACTTGAAGTAAATCCTTCTGTTATATTTATAATTCCACCAACAGAAAAATCTTCTTCTGACAATCCTCTATTCTCAGCATAACTTTTTATTTTTTGATATTCGGAATCTAACAATCCAAATCTTACCAGTTGGAAAAATGGAGTATTGGTGGCTGATGAAGATATTTGGCTAATAATATTTTTTGCCATATCAATCCTATTGCCATTAATATCATTAGACAACATGCTTCCAGAATAATCCATTAAAACTGTTACTGCTGCATTTGAAAACTTTGTAGATTCTGTAAAAGCATAAATGATTCTACTATTCAAAGGATTAGTAAGAATAAATTTAACTTTTTTCTCAGGCAATTTATTAGAAATATTGTTAAAGTTTCCCCCGCCATTAGTAGATACAAAAACACCACCATATTGAGAAACAAAAAGCTCTTGTGGATTACTTAAATTAGATAATATTTTAGTTGTTGTATTTTTCAACAATCCCTGAGCATAAAATGTATCAAACTCATCGGTGCCTTCAAAAGTTAATCCATCTATATAGACATTTTCTTCATCCGCAGATCTAAAGAAGCCGTCGTCTGTACCGACATAAACCTTACCATTTTCTAACAAAACAGTATTGGCTTGTGTGATAGAAGAGGCACCTACTCTAACCCAATATCCATTAGAATATCTATACACTCCACTTTCAGTAGCTATAAAAGTTAAAACACCAGACTGGTTGCCCGTGTCAGTATACTCATAGCCATAACCATAGCCGTAACTAAAAGCATAATCACTTTCAAAATCGTCTGTTCCGTAACCTATGGTATATCCTGTTTCTCCTATAACGTCAAAATAGTCTAATCCTTGCCCATAGCCATAACCATAACCATACGCAATGCCGGAACTAAATTCTCCAGAAATTTCATTAACAATAGTAGAGGCTGGAAGCCCCACATTTAAAGGACTCCATGATATTCCTTTGTCTATTGATTTATAAACGCCATTATCAGTTCCTACCCAAACCTCATTCTCAGAAAAGAAAAGAGCATCATTTACAACAAGACCCTTCAAACCTCCAGATCCATCGTCAGAAGAGTTGATTAAATTCCACGAGATGTCCCCCAAGTCAATTAAGGCTTTTGAGACAACGGCGCCATAAACTTTACCCTTTTCAGAGGCACTAGTATTATCAAAAGCAATTACATAGTTCCCATCTGGATCAAATTTTATACAGCTTAAATTTCTTACAGAATTATCAGAAAGAGATAAGCCTTCAATGTTCTCATGCCATACAGAGCCTGAATTAGAACTAAAATAAGCACCAGAATAATAGTTGACCGATGCCAGCCAGCAAGCTGCACGATTTGTATTCCCGGTTGGACTGACAATATCAGCATAGTTCACATCATTAATAGATAAGAAAAAGTTACTTTTTGACCAATCTACTTCAAAAGACTCGGAGTTTCCTGAAGAAAAAGAGATAATATCAGTACTATACACTCTTTCCCCGGAATCACTTAAAGTGATATAGCTTCCCACTACATCTACGGTAGATCTTTCTGCTATAACAAAATCTTGTCTATTTGAAAGGGTTAATACATCCTCTTGTCCTTCAGGAAGATTTACAAAAACTGTTTGATGATTTTCCGAATCTGTGAAATCAAATACATCATCAAATGTTATATCGTTAAATTTACTATATATTTTAAAATTTCTTTTTATATTAATATCTGAAATTAAAGTAGTTTCTTCGAAACCATAAGAATATTCTCTATATGACTGAACTTCATCTGGGTCTAGTCCCAAACCATACCCATAAAGAGATCCTTCAAACCCTAAGACATTAAAGTAATCTAAAGGGTCATCTAGCCCATAGCCATAACCGTAGCCATACACATAAGAGTCATAATAGGCATTACCGCCACTTGGAAAAGTAGTAAATCCATAATCAGAAGAAAAAGCATAAACCTGTTTGTTGTCTTCTGTATTAGAAGAATGAACCCATTCGATAAAGTTTTTTTCAAAAAAATCTTCATCTGGATTTAAATCGCCTTTTCTTTGAGTAAGAACTATGGAATAATATCCTGGATCTAATTCCAAGGAATTAAAATCAAAAATATACCATCCTTCTTGGGTAATATCAGATACTGGTCTTTCTGCAATACCTAAGGGAAACCCAACGGGAAAACCACCAGAATTATGATCGGAGTTATAAACAGTAAGTATAAGACTCCAATCTGTAGAATCTCCAAGTCTAGGAGTTAAATAAAGAGCTATATTTTTTATTATTTGACTCATTCTACTTCAAACTCCTGACCTAAGACCTTACTCCCTGTAGATGACTCCAAGTTTCCAACTCTTCCAAGAAATTTCCAATTATCTCCATTTTCTTCTCCCAAGACAATCCCCTTATTTGTAGAGGCGTATATTTGCCCTTCTGATTCTTCAAGGTTAAATACTACATTTATTTCAAGATCTTTTAGAAATTCTGAAATATTATTTAAAAATTCCCAATTTGAATCAAAATTATCATTTGTAAAATCTGTAGAATTTTTAATAAACCTAATGTCGTCAAGGGTATTGCTTACTGCTACAGCTAATACGACATTTGAAGAGGTATAAAGTATGGAAATAAATTTGTATCCCACCAAAGAAGATGCTAAAGCTTGTGATTTAACTACATTTTGACCGTTTTCTGTTGAATAGAAAAGACCTCCATCTGTTCCCAAAATCCAATTTCCACTAAGAGTTGAGGTGCCTGTAAGTATTTTACTGGCTCCTATGAATTTATCTATTCCGACAATGAAAGAATAAGATTCAACTAAATCTCCACTTGGAACTCTATACCTTGGAGTGGCGACAAGGTTTCCATTATTTGTTACAAGTGTTGGGTCTGGTATCATTCTATATGGAAAAATTCTATACGCATAATACATGTTAGATAAAAGACTTGGGGCTAAAAGTTTTTTTGATTCAGAATCAGATCTTATTGCATTCAATAACTCTTCATTAGTCATATCACTGCCACCAGTAATATAACTCTCATAGGCTCTAATATCTGCATAGTTTTCTAAATATTCAGTTGGACTAATTTCGACAGAAACATATCTAGAAGTACCAGCGGTATTGGCATCAACATTATCTATAATTGGAAAATCAGTTTTTGGATAATTATTTCCTACAGGATAGTTGTTTGGACTATTTACATTCGGGAAATGACCAATATTTATTACACCATTTGTATGATAAAATGTTTCTTCTTGTACTCCAGAAAATACCATTTGGTTAGAAGACTCTTCTAATAATAATCCAGTATCTGAATTTCTATAAACAGCACTTTGACCAAAAGTAAACTGAGAAGTATTAGAAAATCCATTGGGATACTCTGCACCATTGACAGGTAACCATAACCTGTTGTTTGCATAATTCTCTGCTTTTTCAAAAGTAGCGAATGGACCATATCTAACAATTAAAGCGGCGTCCCACCCCTTATACTCTTGAGGTGAAGCACTAGAAGATGGTCTTGCTAAAACTGGATCTTCAAAAATTCTTTCTGTTCTTTCGGTCCAACCACCATCTCTTGGATTACTAATATCTCCCCAACTAAATTGAATTCCATTGTTCTGGCTTAAATCTCCAGAATAAGTTATTATAGTCTTTGAAAGAGGTCTTTCAACGGTAATGTATAATCCCTTTTCTCCACCTCTGAATATTCTTCTTACTCCTCTATCAAAAGATTCCCAAATACTATTTATTTCAAAACCATCTTGCTCAATATTTCTATAATTTTCTCTATTTACATCACTTCCCCAAAGTCCATTGTTGGTTCCAAGTAAAATAGACCCATCTCTTGAAGACGTTAGGTCTCTAACATCATTAGGAATAAATGAACTTGTTAATTTCTGCCATGTCTCTCCATTGTTAGAAGTTGTATGAATTCCTTTATTGGAAATAACAAAATTTTCATCACTATCAAGAGACCCTATTTTATTTATTCTAATATATCCATCGTCGTATTCTGGATTTTGCAGTACGAAAGGAATAGTAAGAGGATTAACCTCATCTTGTCCAATTCTTATCTCATCTAAGTCAAAAGCAAATTTCTTTTTATTTAATCTGAAAGTTAAATATTGAGTGTTTTCATCTACTTTAAAAATTATTTTTTCATAATTCTTAAAAGTGTTATCATTCTTAGGATAAGTTTTAGCTATAATTGTGTTAGAATCGGTAAAAATATCATCTCCCATTTCAAATTCATCAAACACAACGCTAGTTATTTTACTGTCGGAATCTATTTGAATAGTAAATTCTTCTCTTACTGGATCGTAATATCTTTGAATTCCAGAAGTGTCTAATCCAAAAAATATTGAATTATCAAATTCAGACACAATAGTATAGTCGTTTACATTCGCTCCAAAACTTGTAATATATTCCCACGAACTTCCGAAATCGATTGAGCGATAAAGGGTCCCACTTGTTGTAACTGCATAAATTATTCTAAAGTTTTCAGTATCTATTAAAACTCTTTCATAGGAAGTATCTACCAGTCCGTTTGTACCTACACTAATTTTAGTCCAAAAAATACCATCGTCTGTGGAAGTGAAAACCCCATTATTTGTAGACAAATATATTATGTG
>Ga0210057_1006350_pt1 | contig 14746 bp, 13 predicted proteins | sample CryGeyCG2114_010_2_FD_183968 | JGI IMG/M metagenome (GOLD analysis project Ga0210057, IMG submission 183968) | Groundwater microbial communities from aquifer - Crystal Geyser CG10_big_fil_rev_8/21/14_0.10 (SPAdes) (version 2) | ecosystem: Environmental > Aquatic > Deep subsurface > Groundwater ... | reverse complement strand
TGAATTCCGGCGATTTTGAAAAAGGGCAATTCGGAATCCCGCCCGCATTCCTCCCCAGACCCCTCCTGCGGGCGGGAAATCAGCCGAGGCAGGGCGAATCCATATCCCCAGACAATTGTTTCGCCCTGCTGAGTCCATTTTATTTCTTCTCGAAAAAGGTTCGCGCAAAGTGTATAATTACAGCACAAAATTTTTTGGCATTTCATGTCAGAAATCTCTCTATTTTAGAAGAATTTTAAGGTATGGGTGTTTTATAATTTTTTTTCTGTGTCTTAATGCTAAAAAATCAGTTTTTCCACTTGCCACTAGGGGGTCATTTTCATGTATAATGAGTTTCATGAGCGCGAGCTGGAAAAAATATCTAAAAATTTCTCTTAGTCTGGTTTTTTGCCTTTTGGTCCGACTTATTCCTTTCCGCGCACCCAACGTAGAACCAATCCTAGCGACAACCATGCCAATTAGTCGGGCTTTCGGAGCGCTTTCTGGTTTTTTTTTCGGCGCAACTTCAATCTTAGCGTATGATTTGGTAACTCATACACTCGGAGTGCAAACTTTTTTCACCGCTTCTGCTTATGGACTGCTCGGTTTCTGGGCAGCCCGTTATTTTAAAAACAAGAAAGTGGGCAAATGGAGTTATATACGTTTCGCCCTTATAGGAACGTTGTTTTACGATTCTGTAACCGGGCTTATAGTTGGCCCGATTTTATTCCATCAGCCTTTCGTGACAGCGTTTATCGGACAAATCCCATTCACTATTCTGCATCTCACGGGTAACATCTTATTTGCTCTCACATTATCTCCAGCCATTTACTACCTACTGGTTAGAAAAAGAGAAAGAAAGTCGGAATATATTATTAACACCCTTAATCCTAAAACAATCTAAGTCATGAAAACAAAAAAAACTGAAAGTAAAAAAATTTTAAAGAAAGAACTGTCAAAAATAAAATCAATCCGCAGGAGAACTGGGGAGGTTGTACCTTTTGATTTAGATAGAATTACTCGAGCAGTATCTAAAGCTTTTGAGGTGACCGGCGAGGGTGGAGAAAAAGAATCTCACGCTGTTGCTAATAAAGTTTTTAAAACTCTTATTGGTCTGCATAACGAATTAGTAAAGGGTAACAAAAAAGCGAAGTTCTTACCGACTGTAGAACTGGTACAAGATTTCGTAGAAAAAGAATTAATGAACAGCGGCTTTGTGGAAACCGCTAAAAAATATATTTTGTACCGCAGTCGCCGAACTGAGCTGCGTAAAACTTTCGGGCCCATACCCGAATCAGTCCGCAAGGCAGTAGAAGAATCGAGCAAGTATTTTGTCAGTCCTTATTCTGAATATATTTTCTACCAATTTTATTCCAGATGGATCCCCGAACTCGGTCGTCGCGAAACTTGGATAGAGACAGTAACCCGTTATATGGATTTCATGAAGGAAAATTTAGGAAACAAACTAAATGCCAAAGAATACAGTGACGTGAAAGAAGCCATATTAAATCAGGATATTTGCCCCTCTATGAGGCTCTTGTGGTCTTCAGGTAAAGCATGTCGCAATTCTAATGTATGGGCATACAACTGTTCTTATATAGCACCCACCTGCACCCAAGATTTGGGAGAAATAATGTATGTATCAATGTGCGGAGCAGGTTTAGGTTTTGCAGTAGAGTGGGAAAATGTTCAAAAATTTCCGCAGATTAAAAAACAGGCCGGCGAGAAACCTTTGACTCATATAGTAGCAGACACAAAAGAGGGATGGGCAGATGCATTTGTATTAGGATTAAATACCTGGTTTGATGGAGGAGATATAAAATTTGATTATTCACAAATTCGACCAGCCGGCACACGCCTAGAAACTGCCGGAGGCAAGGCGTCCGGACCGCAGCCTCTTATGGACCTTATGGATTTTGCTAAAAGAAAAATTTTAGCCAAACAAGGCCGACGACTTTCAAACATAGACATGCACGATATCATCTGCCAGATCGGCATGATTGTAGTGGCCGGCGGCGTAAGGAGAAGTGCGCTCATTTCTCTTTCTGAGTTAGAAGACACAGAGATGCGCGATGCAAAAAAGGGGCAGTTTTATCTGACTGAAGGTCAGCGTAGCATGGCAAATAATTCCGCGGTGTACAGTAGCAAACCATCTGCGGAAGAGTTTCTAGATGAATGGACTGCATTAGTAAAATCAAAATCTGGTGAGCGCGGTATTTTCAATCGAGGCGGATTAGAAAACCAAGTACCAGCTCGACGATGGAAGGCAATAAAAGAAGAAAGGCAAATGGGACTAAACCCATGTGGAGAAATTTATCTTCGTTCCAAACAATTCTGTAATTTAACTAGCATAGTGATCCGGCCCAAAGACACGGCAGAGACTTTGAAAAGAAAAATGGCTTTGGCTACAATCCTTGGAACCTATCAATCAACACTGACAAACTTCGGTTATCTTTCTAAGAAATGGAAGGAAAACTGCGATGAAGAAAGATTGCTCGGTGTTTCGCTAACTGGCTATTACGACAATACAATTATTCGTGAAGATAAAATGCTGGACACCCTGCGAGAAGTTTCGATCGAAACTAATAAGAAATACGCAAAACGCTTCGGTATCAATAACTCTACAGCCATCACCTGTGTAAAGCCACACGGCAATTCGGGCCAACTCTTAGGCGTAGGCTCTGGTATGCACCCATGGTTTGCCCCTTATTTTATCCGCAGAGTCCGTATCTCTCACACCGATACTCTGCTTCAGATGGCTCGTGACCAAGGAGTTCCCTGCGTTCCAGAGGTGGGACAGTCAGAAAATACCGCTACTACCTACGTTCTAGAATTCCCTGTTAAAGCACCAAAGGGAGCAATATTCAAAGACGAGGTATCAGCCCTAGATCTACTAAAAGAATGGAAAAGGTTAAAGGATCACTTCGTAGAACATAACCCTTCGGCTACTATCTATGTCGGCCCAGATGAATGGATGGCAGTCGGAAACTTTGTTTATGAAAATTGGGATTCGGTTGGCGGACTTTCCTTCTTGCCTCGATCAGACCATGTCTATCAACTTGCCCCATATGAAGCTATCACTAAAGAAGAATACGAACGCCGCGCAAAAGCCATCGGCCATATTGATTTCTCTAAGCTTTCCCAATACGAAGCCACAGATAACACTACCGGCGCCAAAGAATTCGCCTGCGTATCCGGCGTTTGCGAGATCTAGGAGTTTGATTTTCTAATTCTTTCTTGTCATACTTTAGTTCATGCTCTACACACGAAAAGGAGACGGGGGGACGACTAAGACTTTTGGCTGCGACCAGAGGGTTTCGAAGAGTTCTGTTATTGCCGAGGCTCTGGGAACATTAGATGAGATAAACTCTTTTCTGGGCCTTCTGAAAGTTAAAGCCACAGGAGTATATTTCTCTTTCCCTGCCAATCCCACGGGCATATCTAAAAAAACAATTTCTGTGCGCGACACTATTGATCGCATTCAACAAGACCTATTTATTATCCAAGCCGGAATCGCGGGAGCTGAAAAGGCGGTCACAATAGATAAAGTAAAATGGTTGGAAGAGATTGTAGATGGCATAGAGAAAAATTTAGAGCCTATTAAAACTTTCTTTGTACCCGGAGGCACAGAACTCTCTGCCCTATCAGATGTAGCTCGCACTATCGCCCGTCGTGCCGAAAGAAGAGTTATCGCAGTGGTAGATGAAGGTAAAATTACAGTAAATAAAGAAAATTTAGCATATTTGAATCGCCTCTCTAGTGTTTTGTATGCTTTTGTACGCAATTTCAACAAAACAGCCTTCGTAAAAGAAGAAACTCCAAAGTATTGACTTTTATATCAAAAGGTGATATAATAGAAAAATGATGAATAAAGTAATCAAATTATTTCAAATAACCCTTATGGGAGCAGCGTTTTTTGGCCTTTTCTCCCCGGCCGTATTTGCTTATAGTCCGCAGATAACTACAGGTAATGCTAGCAATATAACTGCAAACAGTGCAACCTTAGACGGATACGTAAACAGCAATCTTCCAGTAAGTATCTGGTTTGAATATAGCCAATATTCTAATATGACAGGTGTAAGTTCGGTAAGTGCATCTAATAATACCTACTCTTATGCCTACAGTGGCAATGTTTCGACTAATGTTTACGGACTACGCGACAATACCACTTACTACTTCCGAATGGTGGCTGAAAATTCTAATGGTAGAACAGTTGGACTAATACACTCTTTCACAACCAGTTATTACAATAATAATAATAACAATTACTATCCAACTGGAACAAACTATTACTACCCTGCTGGAACCTACAACAATACTAATTATTACTATCCCGCTGGAACTTATAGTACAACTACTGGGTACAATACTGCCGGATATAGCGCATACCTAAACGCATCTACTGAATCAGCAACCTCGGTAAAAAGTACGAGCGCAGAATTAAATGCGATGATATACAACACTGCGGGTAACTCATCAAATACTTGGTTTGAGTGGGGTACCAATGGCGCCTTGGGTAATAGCACCACCCCAGTATCTACAGGCACTTACCCATCAGTAAAGCACGTAAATAAATTAAGCGGACTTGCTCCAGGAACTACTTACTTCTATCGCGCTGTAGCAGAAAATTCTCAGTCCAAACAAGTAGGATCAGTGCTACACTTTACTACTAGCGGTTCAAAATCTAGTACAAGCACTAACACATCTACAGTTACAAACACCCCTTCGGTAACTAAAGTAACAAACACCACTTCTACTACAAACAACACAACCCAGAAATCAGACTCCTTGCAATCTCAAATCGGAGCAAGCGCCATAGGTTCTGGATCATTCTTTCCTGTTACCATTTTAGGTTGGTTGCTCTTGTTTATCTTGGTGCTCTTGGTAGTAGTATTGACTAAACACGCCCTGAAACAACCAGCGCAAAAAACTCCTGATAGCCACGGGCATTAAAATAACCAAAAAATAAAAAACCCCAACAAAAGGGGGTTTTTTATTTTTTTAATTATATTTGCGTTTAGCTATTTAACTAGTCTTGAAAGACGAGCCTTCTTCCTGGCAGCGTTATTCTTTTTAATAACGTTATTCTTGGCTGCCTTATCTATAGTGGCAAAGGCTGAGGAAAGCATCTTGACTGCCCCCGCCTTATCCTCTTTAGAAGATTTTTCAATCTTTTTGATAGCATCCTTCATGGCACGCTTCCAACTGTCATTAAAAGCCTTTCTGCGCAAAGAATTTCGAACTGCTTTTTTGGCTGATTGTGTTATTGGCATAGGAATAATCTAGCAGAAAACCCCAAAAAACACAACCTGCCCACGAGAGCAGGATGTGATATGATTAAATAATGATCGGAAGCATAAAAGGAAAAATAACTTTCAAAACAGCAAAATATTTGATAGTTGAGGTAGGCGGAATTGGCTATAAAATATTTGTATCTCCGGATACTTTGGTAAAAATCGATGCCTTGCGCTTGCGCAAGGGAGAAGACGATCCTTCCGTGTCATTCTGGATTCATACCCACGTACGAGATGATGCTATCGACCTCTATGGATTCTTAGAAAATGAGGAATTAGAATTTTTCGAAATGCTTATCAGCAGCGTATCTGGCATTGGCCCAAAGGGAGCGCTCGCCATACTCGGAGTTGCCTCACTTGAAACACTTCACAAAACCATAAGCTCTGGCGACACTTCTTATCTCACAAAAGTGTCCGGCATTGGCAAGAAGACTGCAGAAAAAATCGTTATCGAATTACGCGATAAGATCGGCAACCAAACAAATAAAGGCGGAGATAGCACTTCCCTGCAGGGCGAGCTGGATGCCTTAGAAGCGCTAAAGTCACTGGGTTACTCTCAAAATCAGGCCCGCGAAGCGTTGAAAAAAGTTGCTAATGATAAAAATACAAATGAAAAAATACGCGAAGCGTTGAAAATACTAGGCGGGAAATAAGATGCCAGAACTACCTGAAGTTGAAAATTTGAGGCGTGGTTTAGAAAAAAAGATAGTCGATCAAAAAATTTTAAGCGTTAAAGTTTCTAAACCAAAACTAGTTTGGGGTAAGGGCAATTTTCGCAAAATCTCAAAAATAAAAGTTAAAGAATTCGAGCTGGGCCTCACAGGCGAACAATTCTCTAAAATAGAACGGCGCGCAAAAAATCTAATCTTTAGATTTAAAAGCGGTAAAATCCTCTTGATTCACCTTAAGATGTCCGGCCAGTTTGTATATAAATCTAATAAAGGTGATAAAAAAATAATCGGCGGGCACCCAATAGAAATTTCAGAAACACAGCTCCCAAACAAACATACTCATATTATTTTCAAATTGCAAAAAGGAAACCTTTATTATAACGACACTAGAATGTTCGGGTATCTTCTGTACTATCCGAACATAAAAAGATTTGAAGAAGAAAATCATTTTGCCCTTTTGGGCTTGGAGCCTTTTGACAAAAAATTTACTATAAAATATCTGCGTGAAGCATTGAATAGGAAGAGGGGTAAAATAAAATCCGTGCTAATGGACCAGAAAGTTGTAACCGGTCTAGGCAATATTTATGCGGACGAAAGCTTGTTTGAGGCAAAAATCCACCCTGAAAGACCGGCTCACCTGATTAACAAGAGCGAAGCGGAACATCTCTACAAAGTAATCCAGAGAATTATGCGCAGAGCTATTAAACTAGGAGGATCATCGGTAGCAACCTATCGCCTACTGGACGAAAACAGGGGTAACTATGCCAGAGAACATAAAGTTTACGGCAAGGAAGGCCATAAATGCTCCCGTTGCGGAAAAACTCTAAAGAGAATTTTAATTCAAAACAGGACAACCATCTTTTGTCCCAACTGCCAGAGATAGATAGAAAATCTATAAATTTTGATATTTTATAGATTCAATGCCCCAAACAAGGCGATTCCACAAGCGACGGAAACATTTAACGATTCCTTTTTGCCTCGCATTGGAATCTCGGCGACCACGTCACACTTTTTGAGAATATTTTTCGGTATTCCTTCTACCTCTGCCCCGACGATAAAAGCGTTCTTCTCCTCCGTTTTAACTTTTTTATAATCAATAGATTTTTCATCTTGCTCAATCCCGATTATTAAATATTTTTCTTTCTTTAGCTTGGAAAGAAGCGGTAAAATGCTTTTTTTCTGCTCCCAAACCACAAATTCTTCAGCGCCTAGGGCTGACTTTGCTAAATCTTTTCTTTTTCTGCCAAATCTATCAAGTGGAGTCGGTGTACAACCAACGAGATAAATCTTACCTATCCCCGCCGCATCGGCTGTGCGGAAAATAGCGCCCACATTCTGTACGCTTCGAATATTATGTAATATTAAAATATTTTCTTTTTTTCTTGTCATCTCTAACAAACTAGCTAAGGGTTAGTAAATCTCTCTCTGATAGCATTTCTCACAATACACTATCTCCGGCCGATCCGGTGCATAAGAAGTTTCAAATTCATTAGCACATCCTTTATTCATACACTTTCGATGCCAAAGTTTCAAGGGGTTGCGAAAAACAAAACGGTCTTTGTGGCGACATTCTTGGCATTTTCTAGGCAAAGCAATCCTTTCCTGCCTTAAAAATTCCAATTCTGACTGCAGAATGCGATACACCCGATCACATGAGGGACAGGCAATAATTTCTTTCGTAATTGAGTCTGGGGCAGATTTGATATCATCTGGTAATTCTTTTGACGTAATAGTGGGCGTATAGGGCGAGGGCTCAGGATCTAGCCAGGAATATCCCAGATCTATGGTTTCCTTTTTTGTCATGGGCATGTGTTCCTCTGCCATAGATTCGTTGTAAGCAAAGGGCGAAAGGGTAATGGGGAAAAATTCTCCATAAAGATATTTGCTCCCCTTCGCATCAAGATAAGACATCTTTTTCATATGTTCTATGATACGCGCTCTTAGTTTTTCATATTCATTTTTTGCGTATTGCCTGTTCAAAATACAATATTCCTTGTTCTTTACACCCACACAGCCAAAAAGATTGGAAGAATTCTTACACCAATCTGAATATTCTACATCGCGCAATGTATCGTTATTAGAAGAAAATCGGACGCCACTGCCTTCATGCCCGCCCACCACAGCTTCATAAAAAAGTTCACCGGTCACGGCACCTGTCACATCGTAAGAGTCCTTGATGTTAAGCGTACGCACACAAAATTTAAGATCTTCTCCAACAGTAATATCAAATGAGTTCTTTACATTTTTAGCGTTAGATATATTGTCTCCAATACAAGAAGTTGTTTTTACTAAATTAGCAAAGCGATGAATACTTTGCTGTACAAGTGATATAAATTCTTTTTTAAGAGAAACAAGTTCTGAAAAAGAATCAATTTTCGTTTTATCCATTTGCGAAAAGTACTCTTCTTTGGAGTATTGCTTGTTGCGAATCATAAATTGCTTATTGCGCAAGTTGCTACTCATAAAACAATCACTGCAATTAATGCAATCGAACAAAAATGACGAATTTATACAGCCACGAGAACAAAACATAAACTTGCAATGATTATTCTGTGCGCAATCAATGTTTTCATAACACTGAGAGCAATCTTTTATATGCAGACAATCAAACACATCGAAACATTTATCTACTGAATATGAATAAAAGGCGTTTTCTGAGTCAGTGACAGATTGAGAGAGATACACATTCTTGCAATCCGTGATGTAATTTGCATAATCGCAATTTAAATTAGTAGAGAGCTGTACTAGAGATATACGGGGCACTTTCTCCATAAGCTCGCGAAACTGTACGAAAAACGGTTTATTAAAATCATAATCTTGCGCATATTGCATAGGGTCCCATCTGTCGGAATTCCAACACTGATTACAATACACAGAAAAGGGTTTATCTGCTGAATATTGTGATATTATCGAACTTCTGCATAAATCACAGGTGTCTTTATAAAGCGACCGTTCGTTTCTGAACGACATTCTGCGCTGCATCCGACATTCCGGGCAAAAGGTTGGCGAGGGCACTTTAATCTTCTCGTAAAAGTTAAAATCTTCAGATTCTATAATAAAATCTTTCTGGCAGTTTTGGCATTTTTTTGTCTCTGGTTTCATATTTCAGAAAAGCCGACCTTGCACGTCTTCCATTTTTTTCTCAGGCTGAGCAGTCTCTACTTCCGGTTCGATGTCATAACCTCTTTTCGCTTCAGCTAGAGCTGCGGGAAGTCGTTTGAAAGTGGCCACAAAAGCATTCATCGCCCCCGTACCGCGAAGAGCAGCAGCCGGATGAAGCATGGGCATAACAAAACGATCCTTTACATCGAATAACTTGCCTTGATCACGAGTAATCTTTGCGAAAGGTAAGAAATAATTCATAGAAAACCTGCCAAGGGGCACAATGATTTTTGGGTCTAGGATTTCTATCTGACGAGTTAGATATGGTTTATAGGCTTCAATTTCTTCTGGGCTGGGATCACGATTCTCGGGTGGTCGGCGCTTTACTATGTTGGTAATATACACATCGTTTTCTTTCCAACCCAGATCACGAATATTTTTACGCAGAAGCTGGCCGGCACGTCCCACAAATGGACGTTTTTCTATATCTTCATTCTTGCCCGGCGCCTCACCGATAAACAAAACTTCGCAATCTGAGTTTCCTTCGCCAAAAACTAGATTAGAGCGTAATGGCAAATTAACATCCCTCTCTATTTCTTGTCTTAATTCATTAAGCTTAGCAACCTTGTCCATATAATTATTATAACCTACTGAAGGAAATTCTTGGCCCGTATTTTTTTATGGTAAGTAATGGCAAATCTATGGGCCTCACTATTGGCTAAAATAATTTCTGTTTCATATTTCCTCGCTAATTTACTATCTCCTAAAATATTTTTTGGTTTATGCCTTTCGTCTTTCAACACAGAAACCACCGGAATATCTAGTCCTGCCTTCTTTAAAACAGATCGTGCTCGGTTTATCTGCGCCTTACCGCCATCTACCACAATTATATTTGGGTAAGTCCATTCCAGATGTTTTAATCTCCTTTCTAAAACTTCTGCCAATGCTCCGGTGTCGTCTGCATTACTTTTTGTCTTTATCTTAAACTTTCTATATTCATTTTTTACCGCTTCGCCACCTTTTATTACCGTCATCACCCCCACCATATTTCTGCCCGCCATATGAGCCACATCATAAGCCTCGATGCGAGAAAAGTAAGCAGAATTCCTCACACGGGGTCTCTCGCAGGCCGACGGACCGAGAGTGAGCGCTCCGCGAGGACGCGGAGACAGCGACCCCAAGGGAGGAGATTCTGCGAAACTTTTCTTTATCAAAGCTACGTCATTGATATGTTTCAGGGCAAAAATTTGCCTTTTTATTTCTCCAGCTTGCTCGAATTCATGTTTTTGGGCATATTCTTTCATTTCCTTTCGCAAACCCTGCATAATTTTTTTCTTTTTGCCTTCAAAAAACAACTTAATGTTTCTAATATTCTGTAAATACATCTTGCGGTCTTTTAAATCGGGAACTAGATTTATTTGCTTATAAAATTCTAGGTAATTTTTACTTTTTTCATCCAGGAATGGGAAAATCCGACGAATTATTTTTAGTGCTTCCTTTAATTGAGAACCGCTGGGATACGGACCATATACTTTCCTGAAATTCAAAGGTTTAAGATCTTTACCTCTGACCAATAAAACTCTCGAGGGAACTTCTTTAGTTATGCACACATAGTTAAAGCTAGTGTCTGATTTTTCTTTCGTGTTATATTTTGGCTGATATCTTTTTATAAGATTCGCTTCTAAAATCAATGCCTCGATGACTGTATCGGTAGCTTCATAACTTATCTTGTCTGCCTGAAAAACCATATCCACTAACACCGGACCTCTAGTTTCTATTAGATCTTTACCAAAATAGCTTTTTACTCTGTTTTTGAGTGAGGTAGCCTTGCCTATATATAAAATCTCTCTTCCTTTCTTGCCTCCTACGCCATGCTTCGGACGGCCAAGAAAGAAATACACCCCGGGTTTATCTGGAATTTTTGTTTTAATTTCTTTCATATCTAATACAGAACTATCTCTTTAAAACCTTTTTAAGGTATTTGCCCGTATAACTCTTTTGAGCATTCGCTACATCCTCTGGGGTACCCTTAGCCACTATCTTTCCACCTTGAACTCCACCTTCGGGACCTATGTCTATAATGTAATCCGAGCTCTTTACAATATCAAGGTTGTGCTCGATGAGAACGACGGTGTGGCCTTTAGATACAAGCCGGTTCAAAACCTCTAGAAGTTTTTGAACATCATCGTAATGGAGCCCTACTGTCGGTTCATCTAAGAGATAAATGGTCTTTTCGACGTGCGGACGAAAAAGTTCGCTTGCCATTTTTACTCGCTGGGCCTCTCCCCCCGAGAGAGTGGTAGCTGACTGGCCAAGTTCAAGGTAACCCAAACCAACATCAGATAAAGTTTGCAACCTATCAAAAATTTCTGGAATATCCTTAAAGAAGGATAGCCCATCTTCTACCGTCATACGCAAGATGTCGTGAATATTCTTATTCTTGTATTTCACCATTAAGGTTTCCTTGCCAAAACGTTTACCTCCACAGACGTCACAAGTAACATACACGGTCGGTAAGAAATGCATCTCTACGGCAATTTGGCCATTACCTTCGCACGCTTCGCATCGTCCCCCCTTCACATTGAAAGAGAAACGATTTGCCTTCCAACCGCGCAGGCGCGCCTCTTCAGTAGAAGCAAAAAGTTCTCGTATATGGGTGAATGCGCCAGTATAAGTAGCTAAATTAGATCGAGGGGTTCGACCGATGGGATCTTGGTCAATCAAAACTACCCTAGAAAGATACTCAGCGCCAGAAAAAGAAGAGCAGTTGAATATTTGAGCAGTACGATATTTGCGTTCTAGTTTCGCCTGTAAGTTCTTGAAGAGAATTTCATACATAAAAGAACTTTTTCCAGAACCGGAAACACCCGTAATGGAAGTCATCACCCCCAAAGGCACTTCCACATTTAAGTTGTCTATATTAAAAATTTTTCCGCCTGCAATGCGCAGCACACCCTTGCTTTTTCTTCTTTTTTCCGGAACTGGAATCTTTAATTCCCCGCGCAAGTAGCCCAAGGTACGAGATCCGCTTGAATTCTTTTTTACCGTAAGCAAATCCTCGATAAATCCAGACACTACTACCTCGCCTCCATGCACTCCAGCATGTTTACCTATATCTACAATATAATCAGAAGCATAAATAGTATCCTCGTCGTGCTCGACTATTAAAATAGTATTTCCCAAATCGCGCAAATTTTGCAGGGTTTTTATTAATCTATCATTATCCCGCTGATGGAGCCCTATAGTCGGCTCGTCGAGCACATAAAGCGCCCCGACAAGTCTAGAACCAAGCTGTGAGGCTAAACGTATACGTTGCGCTTCACCCCCAGATAAAGTGTTGGCCTTTCGAGAAAGCTGTAGATAGTCGAGCCCCACATCGAGCATGAACTGCAACCTAGACTCTATCTCCTTTACCACTGGGAGAGAGATTTCTTTTTCTTGCACAGAAAGTTTTAAATTCTTAAAAAATTTATAGGCATCGGCAATAGACAGAGAGGCAAGTTCTAAAATATTTATTTTTTTCCTTTTATCGGTTAAAAATACATTCAAGGCTTCAGGGCGCAAACGTGCACCATGACAAGCATCACAAAGTTCTTCGCTCATAAAATATTTTGTACCAAGCCCGTTACAGGCAGGACATGCTCCATAAGGGGAATTGAAGGAAAAGAGTCGGGGCTCTACCTCTGGGAAAGAAAATCCATCATGCTTACAGGCAAACTTGGCAGACATTATAAATTCTTTTTTGACAGAAATATTTTTTCTTTTAGAACTATCAAAAGAAATGGTTACTAATCCGTCTGACTCGATGAGCGCCCGCTCAATAGCCTCGGACAACCGCATTCTGGAACCCTCCTTGTCGTCTTTAAATTCATGAACAGCAAAATTGTCCACTAGTACATCTATGTTGTGCGCCTTATTTTTTGAAAGGGTAATCTGTTCACGAAGTTTTTTCTTTACCCCATCTAAACGTATTTCAGAAAACCCCTTTCCAAGCAAATCGTAAAGCAGCTGATAATACTCACCCTTCCTGCCTCTAACTACAGGAGAGAAAACGGAAATCTGAGATTCGTTCCATTCTACACCCAAAACTTTTTTATTATTTTTTGTATCTTTATCAAAAAGATTTATCTTATCTAACGCAAAATTTAAAATTTCTTCGTTAGAAAGTTTTTTTATTTCTTCTCCGCATTCCGGACAATGGGGGTGCCCGATGCGGGCATACATTACTCGCAAATAATCGTATATTTCAGTAATAGTGGCCACAGTAGAACGCGGATTATTGGAACGAGATTTTTGATCAATAGAAATTGCTGGAGAAAGCCCCGTAATTTCATCCACGTCCGGCTTTGGCATCTGATTTAAAAACTGCCGAGCATAAGAAGACAGAGACTCTACGTAGCGCCTCTGTCCTTCGGCAAAAATAGTATCAAAGGCCAGAGAAGACTTACCCGAGCCTGAAACTCCGGTAATCACTACCATCTTATTGCGGGGCATTTCTACACTGATATTCTTCAGGTTGTGCGTACGCGCACCTTTTATTGTTATTTTATCTATGTTTTTCTCGGGTTTTGTCATAAAAAGCCCCATAGACGCACAACGCACCCCACTACTGCTCATAGGGGGTGTATGCGAATATTAGACTATAAACATAGTACAGTTTCTGAGAAAAAAATCAATTTTTAGAAAACTAGTATTCTATGACAACCCTGCCAGCTGCCGAGGGCACACTACAACCACCGACCCTACTGCTTCCACCACTTCCGCCGCCGCCAGGCACAACTCCAGCAGTTCCACCCATAGGAGAACTTCCACCTGAAAACGTGGATCCACCACCATTAGGTAAACCATTTTCTCCGTTTATATTAAATTGACCATTGCTCGTACCACCTGCGGTAACTGTAGAATAAGAAACGGTTCCGTCAGCACCAGGATTAGAAACAATAAACGAACCAAAGGAACTCACCCCAGAACTTATATAAGGGTTAGCTAAACTTCCGCCCACTTTAACACTATAATCCTGGCCCGGCTGAACAGTGTAAACCCCTTCTCCATAACCACCACCGCCTCCGCCAACACCGCCATTAACACTGCAATAACCTTTACCACCGCTACCCCAAGCCCTTACTTTTACTTTTGTAATACCATCTGGAACCTGGAAAGTATAACTTCCATTTCCCCCGGAAACACTTGAGGTTTCCCCAGAAGCAGAAGCATAGTCAAAAACAGTCATATTTGAAAAACCATAAACGCTCGTAGCTGTTTCGATAGAGCCTGCACCATCACTTAGCGTACTCAAACATACATCTTTAACAACTTGATCATTTTCATCAAAATGAACCTTGCAGAAATCACCTAATGTTTGTCCATCTCCTGAGAGAGCCAATCCCTGTCCAGAAATATTTCCAAACACATCAAGCATTGGGTTAGCCACCGGATCTACTCCGTCAGCACCTAAACTAATCTGACCAGCTTTTACTTGGGCGATCTCACTTGCATTTATCGGTGCAGGAGTGTTGTCGTTTGGGGCGCTGGCAGTAGGTCCTGTCCAGGCAAAGAGATAAGACATACCTATGGTTAAAGCGAAGACGATGATTAATGTTTTTAGGGTGGATAAGATTTTTTGCATGTTAGTTATTTAAATTATTCAATAATGCTTCCTTCTGGCTTTGCGAAAGACTAATGTTGTTTGTGCTGTTTAAA
>Ga0210057_1006348_pt1 | contig 14747 bp, 19 predicted proteins | sample CryGeyCG2114_010_2_FD_183968 | JGI IMG/M metagenome (GOLD analysis project Ga0210057, IMG submission 183968) | Groundwater microbial communities from aquifer - Crystal Geyser CG10_big_fil_rev_8/21/14_0.10 (SPAdes) (version 2) | ecosystem: Environmental > Aquatic > Deep subsurface > Groundwater ... | reverse complement strand
TTCAATGTGGTTGTTCCATCGACGAGGAGACCTCCGGAGGAAGTAAGGATGTCTCGTGCATGGAGGATGCCACCGGAGACGGTGGAGAAATTGAGGAGAGATCCGGTGAGGGAAGAGTTGAGGGTGAAGACGGTTCCGTTGAGGGAGAGACCCTGTCCTGCGGTGTAGGTGGTGTTGGTGTCGGTATCGGTGTCTGAAGACCAGGAGAGCTGTCCGGAACTGTCTGTTTTGAGGACCTTTCCGGAAGAGGAACCATCTGAGGTGGGGAAGGTGTAGGTGATACCGTTGAGAGAGACAGTGGAACCGAAGGTCACTGCTCCATTCAATGTGGTTGTTCCATCGACGAGGAGACCTCCGGAGGAAGTAAGGATGTCTCGTGCATGGAGGATGCCACCGGAGACGGTGGAGAAATTGAGGAGAGATCCGGTGAGGGAAGAGTTGAGGGTGAGCACAGAAGAGCTCAAATTCACTCCCCTTCCGGCTGTAAAGCTGGTGCCACCACCATCTGTCCAACTCAGATTACCATTTGCATCTGTAGCAAGAACCTTTCCGGAAGAGGTTCCGTCTGAAGTCGGGAAACTATACGTCACACCACCCAAAACCAAACCACTGCCAAACACAGCAATTCCCTCGACTATAAGTCCCCCGCTACTGGTAAGAAGATCTTGCCCGTGGAGTGTGGCTCCGGAAATGGTAATAAAATTCAGAGATGAGCCGGTCAAATTTGTATTGAGAGTGATAATGGATGAAGCAAGGGTGAGTCCTCTTCCTACCAAAATATCTGTAGCACTGGCATCTGACCAACTCAGATGTCCATTCGCATCTGTAACAAGCACCTTTCCGGAAGCAGTGCCATCGAATGTGGGGAAGGTGTAGGCCACACCACTCAGAGTGATACCGCTGTTAAAACGAACATTGCCTTCTACAATAAGTCCCCCACTACTGCTCAGCAGATCCTCTGCGTGGAGAACGGTGCCGGAAACAGTGCCAATAACTTCAAGTTTTGTTTCAGGCGCACTGGTGCCTAGCCCCAAGCTATCTGTGCCTGTGGAGAGATACACAAAAGTGCCATCATCGGACTCCGCCCAACCAAACGCCTGACTGATAGTGGTATTGGTAACGTTTGTTGTGGAAGTAGACGTAGTGGTGGAACTGCCACCTCCCCCGCCACCACGGCTGCCACCGCTGCGACCGGAGCGTGTGTCTCCATGAGGAGCAGCCTCCCGCAGCTGTTCTTGCAATGGGACATTGGTCCAGGAGGGTAATCCTTTTTCAATCATCAGAATTTGCCCTTCCTGACCTGCTCCTACCAACGCCAAAAGCAATGGCAACTCCGCTTTGTTGCTGGAATCAGATGCACTGCCATGTAATGCTTGGCCCACAATGGGATACACCTGATTAAATGTTTCTGCTGTAGCAGCAGAATTGGCAGAGCGAGAAGGAGCTCCGTGTAGCGTATCTTGTACTTCCGTTGAGAGACGTGAAAGGAGTGTGTGCAGAGTATTCTGTGTAAGACGCTTTTCTTTGCGTTCCTCTACCTTCTGCATGAGTGCCTGTGCATCAGTTGCAAAAAGCACGCCCTCAGAAGAAACCGTTTTCTTGCCGGAACCATTTACCTGACCAAGAGAAGTATCCGATGCTGCAACAAAGAGTGGATGGGCAACAGGCACACTGTTCCCGGAGGGCATCATGGTGCTCACTTGCACGGGAAGATCTTCCATCTGGTCTGTATGTTTCCGGTCTGTCCCATGCAGACTTGCAAAAACACCTTCATCTGGATTCAGGAACAAGAGTGATGCTTGTGGCTCCTGTATGTAACCATGCAGTGCAGCCAAAAAAACTACGCCGCAAACAGGCCCAAGAACCCACAGAGACATCTTTCGCAAATGGGAGAAAGATACTGTTTCTGTGTGGAATGAAGGAATTTTCTGTTCTTCCAGAGCAAGTGAGACATGACGGGTAATCTGCGCACGGGAATACCCCGTCACCAGTTGAAGATACTGACGAACCAATCCTTTCTCCTCACGACTCAGCTCCGTATAGTTCCCCAGGTGCTCCAATGCGGCAGAAATCCATGCCTTTTTCTCCTCACTGCTCGCCCCGTTGAGCGGTGTCTCTTCCGGAGGAGAGAGAAGCACATTACGAATGTCGGTAAGTGAGTGGCAGTCGAGGAAGTCCATGATTGTTTTTTGTGTTTTTGTGTCCGTAAGGACGGGGCTCATACCAAATGAACCTTATATTTTCATGAAAGGTAGTTGGATGCTCTATTTTGCACAAAATGGCTTTGTAGAGGGCAATAGTGAATGAAAGAGAGGAATTTCATGGCGAATGTGGGATTGAAGGATGTTTTTTGAGGATGAGCCTGAGGCTCATACCCAATGAGCCTGAACTCTTTTCTTTAATTATAGCAAAATTTTGCCTCTATGGGAAGATCTAAATATCTTACACATTTCCGAAATAGGTAATGGACTAAAGATTGAATATATAGTAATTTACTATTCTATGTCTGAATCAGAACAATCTGCACAAGAGGTAAATACCGCCCTTCTTAATCGGTGTAATACCGCTATAGAGGAAGTAAAAAGAATGCAAATATTGATCCAAGAACCATTCGATGAATGGGTAACTTCATTTATGATGGGCAAGGAACTTGCAAAGGATGTACCAAGCTATGCATCACCTGATCCTATACCAGATGATTGCCTAGAGCATATTGCGAGCACACTGGAGTCAATACATGCTCGAATGCAGGAATTAATGGACTATATGAAAGAAAGAGGAGAATCAGAATAAGAGCAGGAAAAATTTATTTCACTACAGAACATCTCTTGCTAAGCTGCAGGCATGATTACACCAGATCAACTCAAGCCATTTCTCTCTACTGCACTTGAAAAGACCGATTTACCCGGCTTGGGAGAGCGCTACCAGGGCAAAGTGCGGGATGTGTATAAACAGCCGGGAAAAACCATCCTCATAGCAACAGACAGACAGTCTGCCTTCGATATCAACTGGTGCACCATTCCACTCAAGGGGCAAGTGCTGAATCAGATCGCCTACTGGTGGTTTGAGCAGGTTAAAGACATTATGCCCAACCATATAGTTGCGCTGCCGGACCCCAATGTAACGGTGGTAAAGGAGGTGCAGATTATTCCTGTGGAGATTGTCGTGCGGGCCTATTTAACGGGATCTACCAAGACATCTGCCTGGGTAAATTACCATTATGGTGTAAGAGATTTTTGCGGCAATACTCTCCCGGAGGGCATGGTGAAAAATCAGAAGTTTGAAGACATCATTCTTACACCTACAACAAAGTCAGAGAGCGATGAGCCGATTGATCCGGAAGGAATAGTTTCACAGGGGCTTACCACGCAGCAGCAGTGGGATGAAATTACGGAAAAGGCTTTCGCTGTCTTCCGTAAAGGGCAACAGATAGCCAAAGATCATGGTTTGATTTTGGTAGATACCAAGTATGAAATGGGATGGGACGAAAGCGGTGTTCTCACCTTGGCAGACGAGGTGCACACACCCGATTCTTCCCGTTACTGGAGAGCCGAGACGTATGAAGAACGCTTTGCAAAGGGTGAAGAACCGGAGAGTTTAGATAAAGAGTTCTTCCGCCTCTGGGTGAGGGAACAAGGCTTTGAATATGAAGATAAAAGCACCTGGCCGGAGATTACCGATGATGTGCGTGTGATGCTTGCCAGCAAATATATTGACCTGTTCGAGCGCATGACAGGTATGGAGTTTGCTGTTCCCAAAGAGAATGATGTTGCCTCCCGCATAGAACGAAACCTACAGAAATATATGCTGGCAGAAACAAGAGTCAGCTAGGGCCGCAGGGATCATACGTTCCATTCGCTGAGCAACTTCTGTAGTATCCACTGTGCATGGCATATCCAAAACGAGTAGCACTGGCTGCAGATCACGCAGGATTTCCTCTAAAAGAACAGGTGAAGGAATACCTCATATCCAAAGGTGTGGACACAGTAGATGTCGGCACTTTTTCCACAGAACCTGTGGGTTACCCTGCCATTATCCGAAAAGGCTGTGGAGTTGTATTGGAGCAGAACTGCCCGGGAATCGTCTTTGGAGGAAGTGGAAACGGTGAGGCAATGGCGGCGAATAAAGTAAGGGGCATACGAGCGGCCCTCTGCTACAACAAAGAGAGCACTCAGCTGGCCCGGGAACACAACAATGCCAATGTGATGAGTATAGGTGCACGGCTTACCGATGCGAATATTGCTCTCTCTCTTGTAGATATTTTCCTCACTACAGATTATGAGGGGGGGAGACACGATGCCCGCATTAACGACTTAGATACTTATGAGTAATGCCTCCATCCTCATCACGCCATCTATCCTTTCTGCGGATTTTCGCATTCTGCAGAAAGAAGTAGAGAGTGTGGAACCGTATGCAGACTGGTTACAGATAGATGTCATGGATGGGCACTTTGTGCAAAACCTCAGTTTTGGTGCGCCCGTTGCCAAATGGATAGAAACAAAACTCCCTCTGGATATTCATCTTATGGTCCAAAATCCCCGTGATCGGATTCGGGAATTTTTGGAGATTGGAGCAAAAAACATCACATTTCATGCAGAGGCAGTAGGAGAAGGAAAAGAACGTAAAGCCCTTCTGAAAGCCATTCATGAAGGTGGTGCAACTGCAGGTATTGCACTGAATCCAGAAACACCTCTCTCGGCAGCGGAGGATATACTTTCGGAAGTAGATCTGCTGCTGGTGATGTCTGTGCATCCGGGATTCGGAGGGCAGGAATTTTTGTCGGATGTGCTTCAAAGAGTGCAAGCCGCAAGGGCGGCCTACCCCGACCTCATGATTCAGATGGATGGCGGTGTCGATGCAAAAACAGCTCCGCTCTGCATACAGGCGGGTGCAAATAATCTTGTAGCCGGTAGTTTTATCTTTCGGTCACAGGACCGTGCCGAAGCTATTGCTGCGCTGCGTGCCTGTGCTACTTCGTCTCCGGGGTGAAACGCTTTGGACTTCTGCTCTGCGGCCTTTTTCTTGTGTGTTCCTGCACAGCGACAAAAAGGGGTTCTGCTCAACCGGAACTCCCACTGCAGTTGGTGTATCTGGAATCCGATGGCATCAGTATTCCAATTCTAGTCGAAGTAGCAAACACGTCTGAGCAAATGGCCAGGGGACTGATGTTTCGCAGATCTCTCTCCCGTGAACGAGGCATGCTTTTCCTTTTCCCAATAGAAAACCAGCTACATTTCTGGATGAAGAACACCCTTATTCCTTTAGACATTCTCTTTTTTAATGCCGATAGAGAACTTGTTTCTTCTGCCACTATGCTGCCCTGTGAGGAAGATCCCTGTGTCTCATACTCATCAGAAATGCCCTCAACGTATGCACTGGAAGTAAATGCAGGCTTTCTGCTGCAGCATTCCATAGGAAAGGGTTGGAAAATTGAACTGCAATAAGCACAAGCGCACACGAAGCACCTTGATGCATCCAAACCACACGCATAGACTTCTTCTACTCCCTTCTCAACCATGTCACGAACCCTGTTCCTCGCCGCAAACTGGAAAATGCACTCCGCACCGGAGGGAACGTTTGATCCAGAGTCTCCTTATAAAATACAAGACTCAGTGGATGTGGTCGTTTTTTCTACATTTTTAGATCTTGCCGCCTGCCTGCAAGTCGGCATAGAAGCCGGCCCACAGTATGGGCATGCGGAAGCAAGTGGACCGCACACGGGAGATGTAAGCCTAAAGATGTGTGCCGATCTCGGCTGCACCTATGCACTCTGCGGGCATTCTGACCGCCGGCAGAAACATGGTGAAACAGACGATATGGTCGCCGCACAGGTAAAAGCTGCCCTTGCTCTCCGGCTACACCCCGTTGTCTGTATAGGAGAAAAAGAAGAGGAGCGTGATGCAGGCAAGCAACAAGAAGTAGTACGAAGACAAATGTCTGTTCTGCCACTTGAGCAAAACATTACTATTGCATACGAACCCATTTGGGCCATTTCCCGGGGGGACCCAAACAAACCTGCTGCAAGCACGCAGGATGCGCAGGAGATGCACGCCTTTATTCGTTCTCTGTTACCAGATGCAACACGGGAGACCATGCGACTGCTCTATGGCGGCTCTATGAAGCCCGAAAATGCAAAAGAACTTCTTTCTCAGCCGGATATTGATGGTGGACTCATTGGTGGCGCTTCCTTGAAACCCGACGCATTTAGGGAGATCATAACCATTGCACAGTCTTTGTAATTCCTCCCCAGCCCGTCATGACCCCCCTCTCCCTCTTCTTCATCGCCTGGCCCCTTCTTATTATTCTGCCACTGCTTATTCGGCAAATTAACCAGTATGAACGGGGTGTGGTGCTTACCATGGGAAAATTTAGCAGAATTTGGAATCCCGGCTGGAAGATTCTCATTCCTGTTTTTCAGAAAGTGATTAAAGTAGATATTCGTATAAAGGCAGTGGACGTACCCGATCAGGAAGCAATTACGAAAGATAACATTCCCATCCGCATAAACGCCGTCATCTACTTTAGGGTCATTAATGCGGAAAAGTCCGTTTTGGAAGTAGAAGATTTTTTCTACGCTGTTTCGCAGTTGGCTCAAACCACCATGCGCAATGCCGTAGGTGAAGTAACACTGGATGATCTTCTTGCCAAGAAACAGGAGGTAAGTGAACGGATCAAACTAACAGTGGATGCTGCTTCTGACCCGTGGGGAATAGATGTGCAAACAGTAGAACTCAAAGACATTGTGCTCCCCGAGAATCTGAAGAGAACCATTGCAAAGGTGGCGGAAGCAGAGCGAGAGAAACAGGCTGTTATCATCAATTCACAGGGTGAAGTGCAGGCTGCTGCTAACATGGCTAAAGCCGCAGAGACGCTTGCAAAGCAACCGGGTGCGCTGCATTTACGCACACTGCAGAGCATCAATGATTTAAGCTCCGACCAGTCCAACACCACTGTTTGGATGGTGCCTGTAGAAGGTCTCAGGGCTCTAAGCGCCTTAGCAGAGAAGGGACATATGTAGTGGTGGCATGTTCAGAGAAATGCACAATTGACTCCGATGCATATATGTCTACAATAAAAATGTATTCTTTCCCTCCTCAATCCTATGGATAAATTCGAAGGTGTACCACAGGCAATGGAAGAAGCTGAACAAGTGGAAGCTCTCACCGCAGTTGACGGTGTACAAGGGAAAGTTCGTGGTGAGTTGCTTGAGAAGATAGAACAACTCTAACTCTGCTTTCTTAAGCGTCCTCTCTGTGTACGAGGGCGCTTTTTACGTGCGGATCTCCTTCATACTAGCGAAGATCTGAAAAACAGCAAAATTGTCATGGTTCGACGAGCTCAGGATGACACAGGGCTACGTTTTTCAGATCTTCGCTAGAGTGACGGATGTTCTACTGGAGTACGACGCAGCTCGCTGAGGAGAGTAATAAGAAACGCCATACAGAAAAAGAAAATCAATTGGTGCAAAAGACCGCTTAAGAATAGTGAAGCAATTTGTGAAAAACCTACAAGGGTAGCAAGAGCTCGGCGAAGCACTGCATAGAGCATGCCCATACCTATCACAAGAAGCAGAAGAGAATGGAAGAGAGCCCGCCAATGACCACTATTGATCTGCAAGCTACGATCTACAGCAGCTCTTGGAGCCAGATGATCCTGTATAAGCAAGACCGGTGCGAAGAGGAGACGTATACCATAGAAGATAAACACCACTACGCCTGCCAACAGAAGCAGCAGAAAATACTCCCGTAAGCCCGGCAGGAGTCCTGCAAGAAACAACCAAAAGAAGCTGCGCAAAAAGAGCCATCCCCAGGTGAGCGCCATGGGCAACAAAGCCTCCGCACACTTTCTGAGAATATCCGTAATACGTAAGGGGCTCTGCACAAGGATGACGATGCCCACAAGCGAGCTCAGAAGAAACAAGAGAAGGCAGAAAAGACCAAATATGAGAAAGTAGGGGGAAAGGTGCTGAGAAACTTCCTGTGTTCTCATCTCTACATATGCTTCCTTCTGCTGCTGTGTCATACGCTCATACTCGCCGGAAGCCATATTCATTGCCTGTAGGAGTGTCACATGTGCTGCTTCATCTCCGTCATCTATACGCCAAAGCAACTCTTTATACTGCTGCTGAGAAAAACCCGGATTTGCCGTAACCAAAGTGATGTTCTTATCCACAGATCTTGATATGTGAGTAACCAGAAGTGTGTAGAGCAGTGCAAAAAACATTGCAAAGAGAAGAAGCAGGGGGATATTGCGTACATAAAGTTTAAAGCTGCCGGAGAAGACATTTCCCGTAGTGCTCACAGCCACACTCTACTTAAATTCTTACCCACAATCCATTGCCGGTATTCTTTGCAACTCCTGCCAGTTCCAGAATGGTAAGTGTAGCATTGGTTTGTGCGGCGGAAAGTCCGGATCGCTCCTGCAGATCTCCGGCAGACTGCGGCATGGCAGTGAGAACGTGGAGCAGCACTGCTTCTGTGTCATTCTGAGGGACATAGAGGGGCTTTTTTACAGTATCTGCAGTGGTAGTCACTCCAAAGTCCTCCAGAATGTCCGATGCCTTTGCAACAAGCTTGGCACGCCCCTGCGCAATGTAAGAATGGCATCCCGCAACATGCGTCTGAAAAATCTGGCCCGGCACTGCAAATACGTCCCTGCCGTATTCCAAAGCAAGATCCGCCGTAATGAGTGCACCGCTCCCTTCCCCCGCTTCCAGCACGAGTGTGCCCTTAGAAAGACCGGCAATAATTCTATTGCGGGCAGGAAATGTGTAGGTATCGGGAGGCGCATCGAGCGGAAATTCACTCAGAAGGAGCCCTCCCTTCTCTATAATCTCTTCTGCCAGGCTTGTATTGCTCTTTGGATAAAGGGAACCAAGCCCATGACCCAGAACTGCAACTGTTCTGCCATATGCTGCAAGTGTTTCCCGGGCCACCTGTGTGTCTATGCCATAAGCGAGACCACTCACAGTCACCAAACCTGCACGTACCAGTGCTGGAATGAGTAGCTCCGTTACACGTTTACCGTAACTACTCATTTTCCGTGTTCCTACAGCCGCTATACAGGGCTGCTGGAGGAGACCAAGATCTCCTTTGTAGGAGAGAAATACGGGGGGATCACCAATGTGCCGGAGCAAATCTGGGTAGTCTGGATCTTCTATGCTTATCACGCAGAGGCCTCTTTTCTGCAATTGTGTTGTACAGGTATGTACATCGAAACTCTGGAGACGGTTTAGGACCCTTGGAACTGTCTCCTCACGGCATCCAAGGCCCCGTAAGAGCTGTTTGTTCACGTGTGGGAGTGCAGCCTCCAAACTACCGTACGCCTCACACAGGGCATCGTAGCGCTTCTTGGTGAGTACATTGAGCCAGGACCAGTGGAGCATGGTAGTACTGTTCATAGAGTTAGCTGAGGTAAGCTGATCAACTAAATGGGAAATAAGTAATACAGTATGACAGAAAAAATAAGACAAAATAGATCATCACAAAATTTTCTCGGATAGAGAAAAGAGTTACAAGAAATTTTTTGGTTTCTTCATGACCCTATGGAGCACATAGTATTTTGGCATTCATGAGCTTAGTTATTCAATTCTACATATCGTCTTTTTGTCCGCCTCCGCCTACCGGCTTCGGCGTGACAGCATTCGCCGCGCGAAGGCTGGAGCCACCTGCGGGAATCGAACCCGCGACCTACGCGTTACGAGTGCGTCGCTCTACCATCTGAGCTAAGGTGGCAAAAGTATTCGATGATGTAAAGTGTAGTAAATTGGAACTTCCAGCTGCCTGTCCGCCGTAGTCCGCCGAAGCACAAAGTGCGTAGGTGGACGAAGGTGGAAGCTAAGGTGGCATATCTCTTTGTTTGGCAGAATAGCAGAGATTTTACCGGATTGCCCACCAGTTACAGTATGGAAAATAGGAGCGAAGCAACGAGAAAAAACCACCCCTCGGAGGTTCTATGCCCCTATAGAACCTCAGCCACTTTTGCAGGGTTTGGGTCTTCACAAAGGGCTCGATACGTGCTATACTGGTGGGATTCGTTTGTAGAGAAACAAACATCCAATACTCACAAAAACACCCATGTCCATAGACGCCTGCATCGCTCACGCCATACATAACGACCTGGATATTCTGGAAACACTTCCCGAAGTCCATGATCTGCCTGTGGAAGAAATGGAGACATACATCGAACAGTACGTCTGCGACATTCATCAGAGAATGCGCCGTGTCATTATTGAACATGGCGATACCTATGTTCGTGCAAAGGATGCTGCAGGTTTGTGTGCAACCTTTCTGCAGGAGGGCATTACTCTGCCGGCACATGTACTGCTGAGAATGTGCCAGACCATTGTACAAATGAGCGAATTGGATGCACGCTTCATTTTAGATACCGACCAGGGAACCAGTCTGTATTACATGAAGATGGAACTGGTATAGTTTTCTACTTTGCCCCTCGGTTACTGGGATTTTTTCCTGTGCAGGCAATTGGTAGTCACCGGGTAGTACGCAAAAAACTGATCACTGACCACTGGCAACTGACCACTCATAAGATATCTATCGCTTGCTGAACTGTGGTGCTCTTCTTGCCCTCCTAAGACCCGGCTTCTTGCGCTCTTTTATGCGTGCATCACGACGCAAGAATCCCTCGTGCTTCAATTGGGAACGAAGCTGCGGATCAAAGAGCAATAATGCTCGGCTCACTCCGTGTCGCATGGCATCGGACTGGGCACTCTTTCCTCCTCCAAACACCTGTACATCCACATCAAACTCATTTTTTTTGCCTACCAAAGCAAGAGGAGCAACGGCATTTTCCACCTGCACACCGGAAAAGTAATCACCCGTCTTCTTGCCATTCACTTCCACACCTCCTTTCCCGTCTGCATACAGTTTCACTCTGGCTATGGCGCTCTTGCGCTTTCCCACGCTATAGAAGTATTGCCGGGTTGTGTTTGCTGCTGACATAGGGACTTAAGAAAGAGGGAGAGGAGTAGGCTGCTGTGCCGCATAGGGATGTTCAGCGCCTGTGAACACATGCAAGCGCTTGAGCATTTCAGGACGCAGACGATTCGCAGGCAGCATACCTTTCACCGTAATGTTCACCAGCTTTTCAGGACTCTTTTCCATCATATTTTCCAGTGTGCGTACCTTGAGGTGCCCCATGTACCCCGAGTGTTTCTTGTAGGTCTTCTGTGTCAGCTTCTTTTGTGTAAATGCCAGCTTGGAAGCATTGATGACAACAACATGGTCACCACAAAGCTGATGTGGAGAGAAACTGGAACGCTGCTTTCCGCGCAGATAGTGAGCAATACGTGTCGACATGCGGCCAAGAGATTGGCCTTCTGCATCAAACAGAACCCAGGAAGGAGCCGATACGGGCAGGGTAGATGTTCTCATGAGGCTTTCTTGGAAGAGGATTTCTTTGCGGGCTTCTTTGCAGCTTGTGTCTCACTCTTTGGTGCAGAGGTTTCAGACGACTTGGTTTTCTTGGATGTTGTTTTTTTTTCTTCTTCATGGGCACCAATCACCGCATCAATCAGCGTAAGATCCACAAGTTCTGCACCATCTCCCCTTCTGGAACCAACAGGTGTCATACGAGAGAGACCCGAGGAGCGTTCTGCGTAGCGTACACAGTACACTTCCATAATTTTACGGCTGGCATTCTTATCGGTAAGAATACGGTTGGCGTAGCGAATAGCTACATGGGGTGGATGCGACTTTGCATAGTGGATGAGCTTATCTATCACCGGTTGTACCACCTTCGCACGCTTTCTTGTTGTACGAATGGATTCGTACAGCAGAAGTGACGTAATGAGATTGCGCTCCAGCATTTTTGCGTGAGTGGGTTTCTGCTTAAGCCGGAGGCGGGAATTCTGGTGTCTCATGGGGTACTGGGGTAGGTCCTACTCTTCGAGGCCTTCGCTGGAAAGGGCAAGATTGCGCTCTTTAAGAGTATCTTTCACTTCATCGAGTGCCTTGGCACCAAAACCACGGAAGTTGCTGAGTTGCGACTCCGTGCACTTGGTGAGCTGTTCTATACTTCCTACACCCGCGTTGATAAGTGCATTGAGTGTGCGAGGCGAGAAGTTCAAAATTTCAATGGGTGTGTAACTTTCCTTTATGGGAGCACTGTCGGAATCTTCTTCCTGTGCACTCGCACGGGAAAAGTCTGCTATAAAATCAGACTCCACCACTTTATCTTCGCTGGAGAAGTAGTCGAAGTAGCTCTTTAAAAGCTGTGCGCCAAACTGCATGGCTTCTTCGGCTGTAAGCGAACCGTTGGTCTCTACATCTATAATAAGCTTCTCCAGATCTGTACGCTGACCCACACGGGCTGCTTCTACTTCGTAGCGTACTTTCTGTACAGGGCTGTAAACGGCATCTATGTGAATGAGTGAGGGTTCGTTCTGCTTCTTGTTACGGTCACCTGCCGGCACATAACCAACACCCTTTTCCACTGTAGCCTGCAGATCAAGTTCACCTCCCTTTTCGAGAGTGCAGACCACTTGGTCCGGATCTAAAATTTCAATGTCGGAAGAAACTTTAAAGTCCTTTGCTTTGAACGTCTTGGGCCCCTTGGCCACAAGAGAAATCACTTCGGAATCCTTGTTGAACTTACGCAACTTGAGTTGCTTGAGGTTCAGACAAATGTCTACGACAGACTCCATAACACCCTTAATGGATATGTATTCATGCTGTACACCTTTAATGCGTACAGAACTTACTGCTGCGCCGGGAAGGCTGGAAAGCAGTACGCGACGCAACGCGTTCCCGAGGGTCATACCGTAACCTGGCGGGAGTGGTGCAATGGTGAAAACAGCATGCGACTCATCACCTTCTGTGGCGGGTACAACACTGAAGGTGGGGAGGCCGATTTCTTCCTGGATGATGTGCATACGGGTGTGGTGGAAAAAGGCAGGAAAGAAGAACGAATAAAAGTCTAACGTCGGGAATAAAATTCAATGACCTGTCGGATATCGACTGCTTGTTCGGCGGAGTCGGCACCAGGCAACGCATTGACTGTGACAGTAAACGCACGCGGATCTACAGTGATCCATGCGGGTGGCATGTACTTTTCATGTGCCTGAAGAATAGGTCCAAAGACCGGTGATGTTTTGCTGCGCTCGCGCACAGTAATGGTATCACCCTGCTTCACACGGTAAGAAGGAATGGTGACACGGGTACCATTGATCATGAAGATTCCGTGACTCACAAACTGACGTGACTGTAAGCGTGTAAGAGCAAAACCTGCACGGTAGATGACGTTGTCCAGTCGGCGTTCCAGAAGTTCCTTGATCATATCACCTGTCTGACCTGTGACTGCTGCAGCCTCGTCGTAGAGATTGCGGAATTGCTTCTCGGAAAGGCCGTACATACTGCGCATCTTCTGTTTTTCACTCAGCTGCTGGGCAAATTCAGATTTGCGCCCCATACGGTCGCGGGGCCCCTTGCCGGGAGCCTGGGGCTTGCGCTGCAGGATCTTATCGTACTTATCACTTCCGTAGATATTCGTTCCGAACTTCCTACATACCTTTGTTTTTGGACCAGTATATTTCATGAAAAAGAGGAAAAATTTACACACGACGACGCCGACGCGGGCGGCATCCTCCGTGGGGTACCGGCGTCGTATCGACAATGGATTCGAGATTGATGCCGGCAGATTGAATGCCTCGAATAGACTGCTCACGCCCCGGCCCAAGACCTTTTACTTCCACATGCACAGACTCTATTCCGTAACCTGCCACTGCTTCGGCAGCCGTTTCTGCAGCTACCTTTGAAGCATACGGCGTGGACTTCCGTGTCCCTTTAAAACCGGCTCTCCCGCAACTGCTGCCGCCAATCTTGTTTCCCTCCAAATCTGTAAAGGTCACAATGGTATTGTTTTCGCCGGCATAAATGCACACGCGCGCTACAGGGAGTGTGCGCTTTATCTTCTTCTTGCGGCCTTTGGTTGGGAGTGCTTCTTCAGCCATAATAGAATAAATGTAGAAACGGTTTAGGTCTTGGTGAGGGTAACACGGCCGGAAAGTCCGGTCTTTTTCTTCCCGCGCTTGGTACGGGCATTGCGACGCGATGTCTGACCACGCACCGGAAGTTTTCTGCGGTGCCTGTACCCTCTCCAGGTTCCAATATCCTGCAACCGTTTCACATCCATAGAAACACGCCGGGTCAGCTCTCCTTCTATTTCCAGTTCCTCCACCTTGGCACGCAAACGTGCCTGATTCTCTTCGGAAAGATCATCTGCCTTTGTAGCAGGATCTATGCGCAGTTCATCGAGAAGCTTTGCGGACCGTGACTGTCCAATACCCTTTATGTACGTGAGTGCGATTCGAATATTCTTATTGCCGGGGAGTGGGACACCTGCGATACGGAGCATGACGAGAGAGAAGAGAGGAAGAAATTTAACCTTGACGCTGCTTGTGACGGGGATTCTTGCAGACAATACGGCGCACCTTTTTGCCCTGTCCATTGCGACGGATGATGAGACGGCAATCTTTACAGATGGGCTTAGCGGAGGCGCGAACTTTCATGGGTACAGATGAGAATAAAACGGATTAACTTGCAGATGGCGACTCTCCTACCTCCGGCTCAACCGTCGTTCCTTCGAGTGGTAGGACCTGATCTGAACGGAAGCGGTATGTTATGCGTCCTTTTTCCAGATCATACGGCGTCATTTCGATCTTCACGCGGTCACCGGGCAGAATACGCACACGATGTACGCGCATCCGACCTGCAAGAGTGCAGTGAAGCTCA
>Ga0210057_1006347_pt1 | contig 14748 bp, 21 predicted proteins | sample CryGeyCG2114_010_2_FD_183968 | JGI IMG/M metagenome (GOLD analysis project Ga0210057, IMG submission 183968) | Groundwater microbial communities from aquifer - Crystal Geyser CG10_big_fil_rev_8/21/14_0.10 (SPAdes) (version 2) | ecosystem: Environmental > Aquatic > Deep subsurface > Groundwater ... | reverse complement strand
AATCGGCAATTTCTTGCTGATTTTTTCTTCCTAGGTGTAATTTTACAATAAGTTCCCTTTCTTTTATTGATATCATAAAATAATGAAAAGCATACTAGTATTTATAACTTACTTATGTCGTTAACTAAACTACGGAAATCTATATAAATCAAGCATTTATTCCTATGTTAAACTAAGAAAGTGGTGAAAATATGGCATTATTTGGTGGAAATACATTATATTATCCAGGATGTGTAAGCAAGTTCTTTCTAAAAGAGATTGTAGTTAATTATGAAAAATTGCTAAACCAAATAGGAGTTAATTTTATCAAACTTGAAGAATTGAAGTGTTGTGGTATTGAAGCATTAGAATCTGGCTACAGAAAACCATTTTATAATGTAATGGATGAAAATGAACAAGTTTTTGAAACTAACAAAATTAATAAAATAATTTCTAATTGTCCTAAATGTGTTAGAACATTTAAAGATTTTTATGGTATGAATGCAGAACATATTTTAAATTCATTATTAAAAAATGTAATCAAGCTTCCTGAAAAAAATGGAGATATAACTTATTATGATGGTCCAGAATTAGGAAGAAAATTAAGTTTAACTGAAGAACCTAGAGCAATATTAAGAGCCGTAGGTTATAATGTTATAGAATTAAAAGATAATAGGGAAAAAGTATTTTGTTGTGGGGCTGGTGGTGGCTTAAAAAGAAATTCTCCAAGGGTTGCAAACAAAATTGCAGAAATACTTCTTAGTAAAGTTAAAACTGAAATATTAGTAACTGCTGATGCTGAATGTTATAAACATTTAAAAGAAAATGCTAATGGAATAAAAGTTTATGAATTGTCAGAGGTATTACTATGATTGATAGTTTAAAAAAACAATTTGGGGAGATTAATGCTTCTGAAAGTTCTCTAAACAGATTAGTTTATTCTTCTGATGCTTCAATGATAGAAGGAAGAGCTAAGGCTGTAGTTTTTCCAAAAGATTTTGAAGATTTACAAAAATTAGTTAGATTAGCAAAAAGGTTTGATATAGGATTAATGCCAAGAGGTGCAGGAACTAATGTTGTAGGAGCTTGTGTACCTGAAGGGCATATTGTAGTTGATATGTGTAAAATAAATCAATTAGTTGATTATGGACCTAATTTTGTTATTGTTGGAGCAGGTATGATTTTGGAAGATTTGAATAACATGTTAAAAAAGAAATTTTTACCTATTGAAATGGATAATGATGCTTGCACAATCGGCGGAATGATTGCAATGAATGCTATGAGTAATAGAGTTAAACAATATGGCAGAATGGAAGATTGGGTTGAAGAAATGGAAGTTATTGATGGTTCTGGGAAGTATGAATTAATTAAAGGAGATAGGTTAAAGCATTTTGTGGGTAAAGAAGGAAGTACAGGATTTATTGTAACTGCAAAATTAAAAGTTATTGAACGTCCATTCCTAAAACCATTAAACATAATGAGTTTTAACACTATAACTTCTACTATAGAAATGGTTGATAGTCTTCTAAAAGATCCTAATGTAACATATATTGAATATTTTGATGAAGAACTTTCTGAAGCTATGGATTTAGGAAATAAATGCCATTTATTGGTAGAGTATGATAATGATGAAGGTAAAATAAAAGATATGGAAGAAATCGCTGAGATTTGGGAATTAAGAAAAAATCTTGATTCACATATGAAAACTTTAGGTTATATTGAATGTGAAATGTTCCAGTTAGAGTTTGGAAATATGGATAAGTACCTTTACTGGCTTAGAAAAAGGCAAGTGCCAACTATGGCATTGTTTAGCCCTAACGTAGTTACCTCTTACTTTAGAAAAAGAGAAATGAGAAAAGAAGAGATTATGAAAACTGCTGAAAGTGTAAAAGCAAAAATGAATTATCTTGGAACTGGAATGAAGTATAAAAATTATCTTACAGCTGAAGAAAAAGAAGGATATAAGGAATTAAAAAAATATTATGATCTAAAAGATTTAATGAATCGGGGGATGAAAGTTTGACCAGTAAATGTATTGAATGCGGTAAGTGTAGGAACAAATGCCCCGTATATTTGGCTTTAAGGAACGAATCAGCATCTCCTAGGGCTAAAGGTATATTAGATAATAGGAAAGTACTGGATAAAATCTTTTACTTGTGTAGCTTGTGTGAGGCTTACAAGGAATGTTGCCCTATACAAAAATTAGATTTGAATATTATTGGAGCAAGAGAAAGGTTAGTTAAAGAAGGAATTGAACTTCCAAAAAATAAAGAAATGATTGAAAACCTTGAAAAAACAGGAAATCCTTTTGGAATTGTTAAAGAATAAGATTTAAATATTAATTTTACCACTATTTTCTTATAAATGATAAATTTTGCAAGAAAATTAGTAGAATATCAAATAGTTAGCATAAAACCAAATGAAGTTAAGCTTGAATCAATAAAAAGTCCTGTGTATTGTGATATTAAAGCCCTACAATCTGATTCTGAATTAAGAAATATCGTTGTTAGTTCTTTAGTAGAAAAAATTAAAAATTATGAAGTAATGCCAGAAGGTATTGCAGGAGTTATTAGTGGAATTGTGCCATTTTCTTCTTTAGTTGCTGATAGATTAAATCTACCACATTATTCTGTTGGAGAATCTCAAAAAAAGTTCTATGGAATTGAGGAAATTATTGATGGAAGAGTAAAGTCAGGAGAAAATATTTTATTACTTGATGATCTTATGATTACTGGTAAAAAATCTGCTAATGCTATTAAATTATTAAGGTCTAAAGGAGCTAATGTAGAAAAAATACTTTGTGTAATAAATTATGATACTAATGCTGCAAATGATACGTTAAAACAAATTGGGTGTGAAATTGATTACTTGACTACAATTGAAAGAATTATATTTGAACATCTTGCAACACATCAGCCTGCAAAGAAAGCAATGCAACAATTAAAAGTTTTTGTAAAAAAATACATACCTCATGGAGATAAATTAACTGATTTCTTGTCAAGATTTAAGTTTTAATTTTTTATGAAGCAAATAAGAATAATAAATTAAAAATGCAATTCCTGGAAATAATGGAATTAAAATAATCAATATAGAATATTTGGGAATGAATAATCCAAATAAAGTGAATACTGCATAAATTTGAAAGAATTTTCCAGCCATATAATTTGTTTTTTCCCAAACAACATTATCATTTAAAGTCCAAGGAGTCCTAAAACCAATAAAGTAATTCCTTTTTGTTCTCTTTAATAATCTACCTACAAAATAGAAAAGTACCGCTAATCCAGGAATAATAAAATAATTCATAGAAAATGGTTTGACTGATTGGATTAATGATATAATGTAAAGTCCAAAAAAGAATATAACAAAAATTATCTTAAAAATAATGTATTCTTCGATAAAACTGTTTACATTTTTTTTCATAACTACAATGTAAGGAATATAAGTCAATAGACTGTAGATAATAAGCATTAAGCATGGAAGAAAAAATAATGCAAAATATTTATTTGAAAAACCGTCTGCCTTACCTTCAAAATTCCAATGTGTAGGCATTGTATCAGGAACCAAATTTATTAAATATAAACCTATCATTAAGGATAATAAAATCAAAGCTATTGGTAATATTTCTATTTTTTTCATTTTAATTTAATTTTCCTAAAAAATGATGTTTTTTTAACATGTAATGTAAATATTACAAAAACTGATGTTCCTAAAATAGTTATTGGAAAAAATATATACCAATATCTCCAAGGTGCTGCACCTACTATTAAAAATATGTCAGCTAATGCTGTGCTTAAATTTAGAATAATGCTAATAAAACCTAAAACTAAACCAAATAATATAAATGATACCGGTATTGCTAAGAATATTACTCCTGCAATTACCAAAAAAGAGTACAATGTCAAAAAAAATGTAGTTGAACCCATATTAATTTAAAACGTTTTTTTATATAAATACTTATTGGATTAGATTGATCTAGCTAAAATAACTAATAATATGTTTAATAAAACTCCAATAATGAAATAAGCCTGACTTCCGCCATCTTTTTGAGGTAAAATGTCCCTTATAACAATGTATAATAATGCCCCTATTGATAAAGCAAACAAACTATAATACAAAGTAGTAAATACAGAAATAAATAATGCAGCAATTGCCCCAATTGTTGTAGAAGCTGAAAGGATAATCTTATTGAATGATGTTTTAGATTCTTTATCTATAGATTCTAAAGATAATGAAGATGATATTGTGTGTAATGCTAAAGGAATAATAACTAAAATAGATTCTAAACCAGGTAATTTTAATGTTAAAATTAATAAAAATCCTACAATGAAATGATCAATAAAAAAGCCTATTATGTGAAGTTCTTTCAAATCTTTCAATAATTTATATTTATCTTTATTATGTTGGTAAACATATTTTTCTGCAATATGAAATAAAGAAAAACCTATAAGCATCAATAAAAATATGTCAATGTAAACTATTCCTGGTGAAATTTTAGGGAATAATTCTAAAAAAATGTATGCTATGAAGAATCCTGCACTGAAGCTAATTGTTTCTTTGTGAAATGTTTTAAAGAATTTAGAAAATACATCACTAAAATAATGAGCAACACTTAATGCTATTGCTAAGATTATTGCTGGATTCATATAAGAGAATAAGATACTTTATTGTTTAAAAAATTAACTTTTTACAAAATCTAACACTTTTTGCTTAACTTCTTCAATTGTTAAATTAGTCGTATCTAAATATAAGTCAAAATTTGATTTTTTATAAGGATTAATATTGTAGTATTTCATGTATCTTTCTTTATCATTATTTGTTCTTATTTTAATATCATTTACAATTTGTTCTTCTGATTTGTATTTTGATTCTGATGAACGTTGATCTTTAAAAATCCTTTTTGCAGCTTCTTCTGGTGTAACGTACAAAAAAATCTTTTTTGAATTGGGAAGGAAATGGAAAGCTAATCTTCCATCCACAATTATATCACTTTCTTTTTCACCCAGCTCTTTTTGATAATTATCAACTTCAGTATCTGTATCTTCATTTAACTTGTTGAACTCTAATATTGTTAGACCTCTTTTTTGAGCTAACTCTCTCCTGATATTACCAATAGAATAGAATTTTAAATTTAATTTTTCTGCTAAATATTTTCCTATAACTGATTTACCTGATCCAGGCATCCCACCTATTGTTATTTGCATAAAGGTAGAGAAATTAAAAAGAGTTTAAAAGTTTATTGGAATTTGAAGCCACCAATTCGATAAATTGAAACTAAAGATTTATCTGTAATTCTATCATTACCATAAATTGGACCATAATCTAAACGTATCATAACATCTAACATCAGTTCTCTTTAAACTTTATAAGAAAAATCTTTTAATACATTCTTTCTAAAATTTTTAGATTCTAAATTATATTTCTTCATTTTCTAATTCCTCCATCCCACCATAATATTCATCAAACACTTGAAGAACCTTTTCCACAACTGCTTCTGGTGTCAAGTTAGTAGTGTTAATAACAAAATTGAAGTTTTTAGGATTATAACAATCATATCCATGACCATATTTTTGTTCATATCTTTTTGTGTCAGATTCCATCCTTCTCAAATTTGCTTCTTTTGCTTCTTCAATTGAATAAAAATTCTTTTCTGATTCACGATTATCTTTAAGTATTCTTTCAGCTGCAACTTCTGGATCACAATCAAAGAATATGCTGAATGCTTTTGGACAAAATTTCCATGCCAAACGTCCTTCAATAATGAATTCATTACCTTTCATCCCTAATTCTTTTTGCATATTATCTGCTTCAACGTCTGTGTCTAAGTTCATTATCTTTCTTAGTTTAGGAATATCTTTTTCTTGTAAATCCAAATGTTCTACTTTTGATAAAAGTTCCATATCAGTGTAATCATTTACATCAACATCTACTAATAGAAATTTTGCTTCTTCTAAAGAATTTAATGTATTAATATCTGTATCAAATTTTATTTGAGCTATTTCCCTTCTAAAATCTCCAACAGAATAAAAGTTAAAATCTAAAAGGGCAGCAATCTTTTTAGCTGTAGTTGTCTTTCCAGCCCCAGGTACACCACCTATGGTTATTTGCCTCTTTTTTTCCATAGTTGAAGTTTGAATAGGTTAATTATTTATATATATTATGGTGGGAAAGTGGTTAATTACACCATGTATTTGAAAGAAGACCATTTTGAAATAATGTTAGTTTATCACTCGTTTCATAACTTATTCTGTTTTTACCATTCATCAATCTAATTGAAGGTTTGTTTTCAACCCAAACATCCATCTTTTCTAACTCTTCTTCTAAGGGAGAGAGGTTTTTGTCTACTTGATCTTGATTGTCCCTTATAGGCCAAGCAGAAATTAAGTCTACCTCTAAATTTTGTAAACCATTAACCATATAAACAAATTTTTCTAAAGTTGAAATATTATTTTTACTTAAAACTAAATTAGCCCTTACCTTAAGATTAGCATCATGAATTCTTGAAACTATTGTTGAAAGTTTGGGATAATTTTCAATACCATAAATTTTAGCATTCTTTTTTTCATCAATGTCATGTACTGTTACATAAATTGTAGTTAATCCAAGGTTATTCCATAAAGGAAGGAAAGAATTAGAAAAAAATTCATCTTTTCCAATCCTTATCCCATTAGAGTACAAATTTATTGGAGAAAAATATACTTCTGAATTGTTTATTAAATTTAATGTCTTTGTAACTGATATTGGAGATAAAGTTGGTTCTCCTGAACTACTTATTGATAAGGATGAAGCACCTTTAGCATAACAATCTATAATAGTTTTGTAAAATAAATCTTCGTTAATATCATCTTCTTTAGGTGCATATTGTCTTAATGGTATGCCTGCACAATGTTTGCATCTTGCATTACATTTATTGGTTCCAACAAATAAAGATAAACTTTTCATTTTAGACATAGTGCTCCTTCCTTAATCCATGAATATGCTACTGTTGCGTCTTGGAATACTACTAATTGTCTTACAAAATCTTTTCTCCTATTGTGTTTAGTTACATAGTCTGTTATTCTGACAATATTGCCATTATAATCAAAGACTCCTCCACCCCATACGTGACCGTGGCAGAGTGTTGCGTTTTTTCTTAACCAACGTTTGATTTTGAAAAGGTTTATTCTAGAAGGCGTGTGTTTGTTTCTTGAATTGTCTGGATTGCCTACAGGCCAAGAAGTTATGTTGTCAATACCTTTTTCAATTAAAGTGTTTATTGCATGCTCATATTTATTTGGAGTGTCTACACCATCTTTTCTTAGTAAAAGAGTTCCTCTGACACCTAATCCGTGTTTTTCAACATTAGATACAATATCTTCTAAGTTAGGGTAATGTTCAATGCCGTAAACTTCTGCTTGTTCTTCTTCTTTAACTGAATGTATTGAAACTGCTATGTTGTTTAAACCTAAATATTTCCATTTGTCTAGGTATTTATTGCAAAAGTTTTCATCTCCAAAAAGAATACCGTTTGTAAAGAGGTTAACATTAGGAAAGTAAGCACCTTGGTCTGCACATTTCTTGTAGACTTTTAATGCATCTGTTAATGAATCAGGATCACAAGTTGGTTCTCCACTTGAAGTTAGAGATAATGACCAACCACCATGACGTGCTGAAAGTTTAATCGCAGCTTCCAGGTTTTTGTGATATAATTCTTTTCCATTATTAGCTTGTGGTCTTAGGTATTTTCCTGCGCAGAAATTGCAGTTTGCATTACAATCTCCATTTCCGACTAGTGCTGATACACTGTATATTTTTTCTATGCATGCCATTTTATTCCTCCTAATATCTGCTGAAAATACTTTGATGTGTAATATTAACATCCAACTCAGTTTCATGATTTATTTTGTCTTTGAATTTTTCTGCTACTTTGTAAATATGATTTTTTTGTTTTGAAGTTAATCTTTTAGTACAAAAATATTCGAGACTGCTATCAGACATCTCCATATAAGACCACATGTCATGATTTATTCCTTCTTCTCTTAAGAATAAAATAGAATTTGGATTAATTTTAGTTATATTTTGACCTCTATCCGGAGTATAATATGATAATCCAAAATTTGAAGAAAGAAATAATGAAAAGTGAGAACCATTGTAATGATAATTTTTTATTTCAGGATTATCATAACTTCCACTCATCATGTATAAAGGCCATATCCCTTTATCTAAAAATTCTAATTGTGTTTCAATAGGTAAAGAATCTTTATTTTTTACTTTATATCTTGAAAATGAATGTATTGGAATTAATATTCCTTCTCTTGTATTTGAGATGTATAATCTATCCATCTTACCAAAACGTTTGTCAATTTCTTCTTTACCAAAAGAAAGAAGTTTTTCTTCTATGTTGTTTAACATGTTTTTTACCATACTAACATATAGGTGTTATATTTGCCTTAATCATTTCTGGACAGAAAAGTAGAACATAGTTGTAATTCAGCAAAAATCTTATAAATTAAGCCGTAATTCTAAGTACCATGGTGTTGGATTCAGCAATAAAAAAGAAGATTCTAGATTACGTGTATAAAGAGCCTAGAACTGTTCAAGAAGTAGCTTTATACTTAACTAAAAACTGGAAAACAGCTGAAAGGTATGTTAACCAAATTGCTAAAGAAGATGGAAGTTTATTAGTAAAAACATTTAGAGGTGGGACTAGAGGAGCATTAAAAGTTGTATTCTGGGCTAACGCTGAAAAAATCTCTTCTAACGACTTTCAAGAGAAATTATTTAAAAAAATTGAATTAGGAAGAAAAAAAATTGATTTTTCTCCATTAGACATCTATCAGTATGTTGAGAATGATAAAAGAGAAGCTTACATTGATAATAAAGAAAAAAGTTTTGGAAAAGATTTCTTAAAAGTATTAGAAAGTGCAAATGAACAAATATTATGTTTCTCAGGAAATATTTCTTGGATAGATTATGATGGTGTTAAAGAATTAATTGAAAAACTTATGAAAAAAAATGTCAAACTAAAAATTGTTTCAAGAGTTGATATTGCTTCAACAAAAAATATTGATTTAATATTAGACATACAAAATAAGTTAGGAAAAGATTTAGTTGAAATAAGACATTCAGAACAACCATTAAGAGGTTTCATAATTGATAATGAAATTGCTAGATTAAAAGAAGTTAAAAATCCTAAAGATTACAAAGATGGAGAACTTGAAAATAAAACTAGAATAATTTATGATATTAAAGATAGAGAATGGATTGAGTGGATGTCCAAAGTTTTCTATAATTTATTTAGACATTCTATAGATCATAAAAAGAGAATTAATGATATTAAAAGTATTAATCTTTGATTGTAGCGTAACCAATTAATCTGAAACGATGTTCTAACAATCTTGATAAAGTTATCCTTGAATCATTTTGTACACAAATTGGTCTTTTAAGAGTTATCTTAAATGAATTTTTTGAAATTGAATTAACTACACCAGCAGTAACAGATGCGTTTACGTTAAGCATTAATGGTTCTCCTTTCTTAATAGGTTCAACAACCAAATCCTTACTTATACCTACAACTTTTTTCAATAAAGTAGGTTTAAGTTCAAATTCAATCCAAACTGAAGGTAATTTACCAATATGACCTACAACATTACCAGCCAAACTATCAGACTTAACAATAGCAGGATCTAGTTCTGTAAGTAAAGCAATTGAACCACCTGGAACTGCAGAGTCTATTGCATCTTTTCCAGTCATAATTCCAATGATTTTTGTTGTGATTGGTTCCCAAGTAGTTTTTCCTTCTTTTTCAATTTTTCTTCCTGGCTTAATTTCAATTTCTTCGCCAACCTTTAAATGACCTTCAATTAATGAACCACCTAGAACTCCACCAACTAACTTTTTAATTTTTGTACCTGGTTTGTTAACATCAAATGATCTTGCAGTAAGCATCATTGGAGATTTAGTTAAATCCCTTTTAGGTGTAGGAAAATTTTCTTCAATTGCTTGAATAAGATAATTAATGTTAATGCTTAATTGTGCTGAAATAGGAATAATTGGTGCATTTTCTGCAATTGTCCCTTTAACGAATTTTTTTATTTGATTATAATTATTTTTAGCTTGTAATTCTGAAACTAAATCAATTTTGTTTTGTACAATTATAATATTTTTTATATCAGATATTTCTAATGCCATCAAATGTTCTTTAGTTTGTGGTTGTGGACATTTTTCATTTGCTGCAATTAATAATATAGCGCAATCCATTATTGCTGAACCTGACATCATAGTTGCCATTAATGTTTCGTGGCCTGGTGCATCTACTAAAGATATTTTTCTTAGTTCTACTGCATTACCACCACAATGCACACATTTTGGTTTTACAGAATAAGCTTCTGCACCTTTACATTTAGAACATTTATAGAAAGTAGTATTAGCATATCCTAATCTTATTGTAATTCCTCTTTTTATTTCTTCACTATGAGTGTCAGCCCATTTACCAGAAAGACGTTCAGTCATTGTTGTTTTACCATGATCTACATGACCCACTAGGCCAATGTTTATTACTGGTTGCACTGAAATCTTCTTTTTAACCATTTTATATATAGAAAAAGCAGTTTCTTTATAAATTTAACCAAAAATAAGGTTAATTTGTATGTTTACCCGAAATTGTAATATGTGGTTCTTCAACTTCTATATCAACATATTCTAAGTTATTAATAACAAGATCATTACCAGGAGGAAGATAACTAATATCTAAACCATTAATCATAACTTTATGAATCCTTTCTGATTCTACAACTTCAAAAGGAGTCTCCCCACTCTTATGAGGATTATTTTCATGAAACATATTAATAAAACAAGGACGTACGTCAGGCTCATCATCTGAACCCTTTTTTCTGCCAATTAAAACAGATTTTGTTTGATATCTAACCATGATTATTATTCGGATTTAGGAGCTTCAGCTTTAGCTTCTTCTTTAGGAGCTTCTTCCTGTACTAAACCTAGAGCCTTTTCAACAGAATATTTTCCGTATTTTGTAATCTTAAAATTAATTTGTGCAATATCTTCATCAATTGTATTTCCACGAACAGTCTTCCTAACCCTCATACCCCCCCTATTTATATTAACACCAGGTCCACCAGAAATTAATACTTTTTTTCTTAAACTTCCTAAAAGGTCATTTCTCATTGGAAATCCAGCATTATCGCTTCCACCAGTAATTTCTAACTCATATCCAGCCATGCCTAAGACACTACCATCTACTTTATCATGAAGTTTTTTACCCATTAAAACATCAACTGAGACTGCTTTCTGATAACTCTTACCAGATTTTACATCATTAATAACACACTTTATTTCTGCCATTTTTTTAACCTTGAGGTTAAGAGGTTTGCTTCTCATTTATAAACTTTTTGTTGTAATTTGAGTAAGATATATAAATCTTAAATAACGAGGAAATCCTATGGAAAACAAAGAAATCCTTGAAATTGCTGAATTTACGCTAAAAAGGTTCACACATCCTATAGAAAAACCTGTTTTTGAGGTTATGAAGAAGACCAAATTTGTTAAATATCTTAAAGATTCTACTATTGAAGCTAATTTAGAGAAAACTCCAGCTTTTGTTGCACATCTACCTGATGGGGAACTTATAGTGTTCTGTAATGAGATTATTGAACAATTGACCTCTAACATGAAAGATAAGAGAAAGTTTATTGAAGCTGTTACAATGCATGAACTATTCCATATTTGGAATAAACATAGATGTGTTACTTCTGAAGAAGCTTTGATGTCTGAAGAAGAAGTTCATGAAGAGATAAAAAAAGAATTTCCTGGATTGGCTAAAGTTCTTGAAAAATTTGAGTGAAAAGATTTATATATTATAATAAAATTTAACAAAGAAAATGAAATTAACATATACTGAAGCTAAAGTTTTTTTTCCTGGAGGAGAACCATTTAAGATAAACGAAGACTTTGTCTCAGGAGATTCTGTTTATTTTAAGATGAATAATAATCTAATTATTGCTAAAATAAAGCCTTATTATATACCACAAGAACTTTCAGACCATCCAGAAACAAAAAAGCTGATAATAGAACCAATAAAAGAAATGATGCCTTCTGTGCTTCGTTATGAACGCAGGCAGATATCTAAATTAAAAGAACTTACTAAAGAAGGAAAAGTTAATAGTTCTTTTAGATTCTCAATAGTTTATAGAGACCACCCATTATTAGCCAATAAATTTGTATCTCATTTATATGATAGCTCAAAAAAAGTAAATAGACCAAATTGCTTTTTTGGAGAGACTGGAGAAAATCTATTTGATATATTATTTAGAGTTAAAGATGTAGATAAAAGAATTCTTCAAAAATCTGATAGAGCCCTAGTTGATTTGGCTGAATATCTTGGCAAAGATGAATTTGGAGATTTATTTATAGTTGGTGAGACATTAGAAGAAGCTATCGACAAAGCTGTATGTATTTATGATATTGGCGAAATTCTTAAGAATTTTCTTTGATTTAAATAAAACTAGGATAATCTGCATTTTTTCTTTTTAATTCCAAAAACAGAAATATTTTTAAAGATTCAACAGAACTAAAGAGTGATATGGCGAAAGAAAATAATGATTTGGGAATAACTGTGAAAAAATCCGAGAATTTTTCAGAGTGGTTTACCCAAGTAGTACAAAAAGCTGAACTAGCTGATATAAGATTTGGAATTCAAGGATTTATTGTACATAGGCCATGGGCATTTTTTATTATCAAAAAGATTTATGAATATCTTGAAAAAGAAGTTGAAGAACAAGGACATGAAGCTTATTTATTCCCTATTGCTGTAAAAGAGTCAGATCTTAATAAAGAAGCTGAGCATGCTGAATTTACTCCAGAAGTATTCTGGATTAGTGAAGCTGGAAGTAAAAAATTAGAAGAGAGATTTGCTTTAAGACCAACTGGAGAAGCACAAATTTATCCTATGTATTCTTTATGGTTTAGAAGCCATAAAGAATTGCCTTTTAAAGGATACCAAAGTAGAATTACTGTTTTTAGAAATGAAATGACTACAAGACCTTTCCTAAGAGGAAGGGAATTTATGTTCTTTGAATCTCATGATGTATTTAATACTCATGAAGAAGCATTAAAACAAATTAATGATGATTTTAAAACTTGTGATAAAGTTATTAAAGATAAAATTAAAATCCCTTTCTTATATTTTAGAAGGCCTCAATGGGATAAATTTAAAGGGGCAGATGATACTTTTACTCCAGATACATTAATGCCTGATGGAAAAAGAAATCAACTGGCATCTACACATGATTTAGGGCAAAATTTTGCTAAAGCATTTAATATTAAAGTTAAGGGAGAAGATGGAAAAGATCATTATGTATGGCAAACATGTTTTGGACCAGGTATATGGAGGATTATGGCTGCATTAATTGGTATTCATGGAGATGATAAAGGGATTATAATTCCATTTGATATGGCACCATTGCAAGTAGTTATTGTCCCAATTATATTTAAGAAAAAAGATTCTAAAAAAGTTCTGAATGTTTGTCAAAAATTAGAAACTAATCTTAAAAAGAAAGGATTTAGAGTAAAATTTGATAATAGTGATGAAAGTCCAGGATTTAAATATAATAAATGGGAATTAAAAGGGGTACCATTAAGGATTGAAGTTGGACCTAAAGAAGTTGATAAAAAATCTGTGTCTATAGCATTAAGAACTACCAAAGATAAAAAACAAGTTCTAATTAAAGATTTAATTAAAGAAATTGAAGACTCAGCAAATAAACTTAATTCAGAAATCAAGAAAAGAGCAGATACTTATTTCAAAAATAGTACAAGAGATGCAAGTTCATTTAATGAATTGAAAAAATTAATTAAAGAATATCGTGGATTTATCAAAATTCCGTTTTGTTCTGTTGGAAAAGATGGAGAAAAATGTGCAGATAAACTAAAAGCTGAAACAGAAGGTGGCAATGTTTGTGGAACACTTTATCCTAAAGAAGAAAAAGTAAAGGATGAATCTAAGTGTGTAATTTGTGGAAAAAAAGCAAAACATATTGTTTATGTAGCTAAAAGTTATTGATTATTTTTTATGAAGTTATAAAGATTAATATAATTAGAATAAATAACAAAATATAATTGTTGTATAGAACTCCCAAACTTATTTTAAAGGTTACGCACACATTTGTCGTGTCCAGTAATATTTTTTTGATAACCTTAGAATTCTTAAAAAATAAAAAAATAAAAATAAAATATTAAGGAAATTTATCTTTTCCTTTTAGCAGCTTTTTTCTTTACTACTTTTTTCTTTACTGGTTTTTTCTTAGCAGCAACTTTTTTCTTTACTGGTTTTTTCTTAGCAACAGCTTTTTTCTTTACTACTTTTCTTTTTACTACTTTTTTCTTAACCACTTTTCTTTTTTTTACAGCCATGAGATCACCTCCATTTTTTGTCAATATGAAATTTTAATAAATTTCCTAATATATAATGCGTATTTAATCTTTTTAAATGTTTTGAATTGATAATTTTTTAATTTTGAAACTAAATTTTAAAAAAATAGAACCTAAAAAATAAAAACTAAATTTGTCGTCGAGAAAAAAATGAAAAAAATTTAAAAAACTAAAATCAAAAAATAAATGTTTAGAAAAAGTTTTTGAAAAAAATAAAAAAACAAGAAAGTTCGCTTCGCTCACTAATTCCCAGCAACCCAACTAGCTGATTTTATCCAATAATCCAGTTTTTGCTTATCCGGAGGTGGAGGTTTTTTGCAATAGGCAACAAATTCTAATGGTTTGCAA
>Ga0210057_1006346_pt1 | contig 14748 bp, 23 predicted proteins | sample CryGeyCG2114_010_2_FD_183968 | JGI IMG/M metagenome (GOLD analysis project Ga0210057, IMG submission 183968) | Groundwater microbial communities from aquifer - Crystal Geyser CG10_big_fil_rev_8/21/14_0.10 (SPAdes) (version 2) | ecosystem: Environmental > Aquatic > Deep subsurface > Groundwater ... | reverse complement strand
GATATCTATAACATCCAAGAGAAGCTAAATAACCGACCAAGAAGGTGTTTAAACTACTTATCTCCTAACGAAGTAATTAACAAAGTGGTGCATTGTTAACTTGATTATTTATACATGCATCCATCAAAAAACTCCTCTTATTTCAGAGAAGTTTTTTGCCACAGACCATAGTACACGACGTTAGAACCAAGGTGATAGCTCAAAAGGATTATATTTTTTTTGCGAGGGTATAAAATAAAAAATTCTCCGCACGGGGCGGAGAATATCAGTAGAATAATTAGTCGTCTTCAATGGTTGCCCATTCTTTGCACTTCGGACATCGGACTTCCTAGAGCCGCTCAGTATCGTGCGGGTCGCCGCTGGAATCAAAACGAGTTCTGTCGCCTTTTTTCAATTTGAATTTATGGCTACAAAGACGTTTGATTTTTCGCCCCAAGCCACTCCTTTTATCAGAAACTTTGAAGTGTTGCATCTTATCTTCCTTCGGCGTCTTTTTCGCAAAGAGCAATCAACTTTTTTAATTCTGTAATTTCCTCACAAAGTCCGACGTAATAGTGGGTGCCCACCGCTTCTCTTGTTCTCTCCATTTTCAAATAGCACAAGTGCAATTCCAAATCCATTATAAATGTTCTATTTGAAAATTTGGATATTGCTTGAAGTATGCGAAATCTAACACTGCTATCTTTACAATTTTTAATTTCTTTCCAGTTTAGCATTTGCACCAACCAAGCTACATGTTCTACGGAAAGAGTCGGATTGTGTGCGACAAATCTCATTATGTCATAGAGCATCAAGCTTTTTTCGCTGTTTACGGGATAGAAAATGGGGTGGTATGGATAAAACGGAAGTTCTCCGTAATCTCGATGAATTTTCACGAGAGTCACAAGAATAGTTCCAGCATCAAGATTGCGGTGTTCGGCATACAGTTTTTCCATTTCTTCTCTCGCGCGCAATTCTTTTTCTGTCTGAAACGGCGCAATCAGCTTAATCTTTGCCGGCTGAAAAATACGACGAAAAAATTGGATAACCTTATTAAAGAGCATAATCTTCCCCTTCCTTAGTTAACAGTCTAAGTTTATCATTTTTTGCCACTCTTGTCAATAGTTATACTTCCCACTTGCCCCACCCTGTTAAATGCCTTTCGGGCAATATTTAACAGGGTAAATCAAAAAACTCCTCTTTCCGCCAGCCGGCGGATTAGAGAAGTTTTTTGATACAGACCATCTTTTAACTGCGCGCCAAAACCGCAAAATTAAATAAATAATCATTTATCCCTTTCAAATTATCACCATATTCTTTATCGCCAAAGACCGTATCACACAGCACCTCGCGAAGACGTAAAATTTCTTTGAGCCGTCGTTTCCAACGCGGATCGGCGATTGTTAAGTCAATCAATTCTAAAGCCCGCCAAATCGCATTTTCAAAATTTTCTTTGTTTTTATCGCGCCAATTTAATGCCCTGTTTGTCTCGCTTCCGATATTTCCCAATTGTTCCGCTAAAGATAGTTTTTGCCATCCGCCATCGGCTAATTTTTGATGTTGATATCTCATATTATTTAATCAATTTTTTAACAATCTCCGCGATTTTTTTCTGAATATCTTTATCCTCAACCCCGCGCGAACGATTATTTTGCCTTGGTCTAATATTTATCATTGAATCAAATTCAATAAAATCTTCGCCCGTTTTACTGGGATACAAATTTATGCCCCACAAATTTTCTTGTTTTGAATCCTGCTCTAATAATATTTGCTCTTCATCCGCGTGTAATTCCCCGCCGATAGCCATAATGTCTTTTTCTATATCAATAACCGCCTTGACTAAGTCGCCAAATCGCTTTTCTGCCATTTCAGTTAAATATTTATTATTAATTGGCTTATCTACGATCTCTATTTCCATAGGATAAAAATATTATTTATTATATTTTAATCCTACCACAAATCTCCCAAATCAAAAAGACCCCGATAAACGAAGTCCCTTTGGCAGACCATAGTAGAAGCCTGCCTGCCGGCAGGGATGTTAGAACCAGAATTTTGCTAATTTTATCCACAGTCAATAAAAATATTTTATGTTTTTTATAAATTTAAGCTTAAAATACGGTATACTTGACAAAAATTAAAATATGGTATAATATATATGAAAGAAAGTTTTTGGCCCGTGGTTTATATACCACACTTAGCGAAGAACTTTCAGAAAAGAAGATTTTCGGCCGTGGTTTATATACCACAAGCTGGCGGAGAGTCTTCTTTTTTGTTATTTGTCTTCTATTGGGAAAATTGACATTGACCACTTTTCATCTGTCTTCTTATCTTCCTTAATATGAACATAAAATAAATCATTTTGTTTTGTAGTGCCTGCAAACCGATGAAGTATCTCATTAGAACGATTAACATTTTGTTTAGAAATTGGTTCGAATTTTGAGTTTTCTATCAATTCTACTCCGCACTTAAAATATTTTAACCTTCTAGTTTTATCCGATAAATTATTATTGTCCCATATGCGCTTCCAAAATAGTTCTAAAAATATTTTATCTTTTTTAAAATATGCCGATTTGATATATGATTTTCTTTTTGATTTGCGTTTTATTGTTTTATAATAAACAAAAGCGGGTTTATATACTTCGCTATATTTTGTACCCGAATATTTAGATGATTTTGTTTTATATACTTTCATAATAATTACATTTTATCAACAAACACAAAGACCAGCAATGCGCTGGTTTTCATGGCAGGCCATAGTAGACCTGTCCCTCCCAAGTTTTTACTAAAACTGGGGCGGGAGGATGTTAGAACCAAAGCCTACAAACATTATTTGACCAAAAGCTATTAAAATAATAAAATTATAGAATATGGACGATATATCAAACTACGAAAAATTAAGAGAGGACGCTCAAAATTTCTATAATGATATAGGAACTATCTTTTGTCCTCTTTTTAAAGAAAAAGTATATTTTAACTCAGAAGGATTTAATCATATTGTTTATAATAATCCTCGTTCTGAAAGAGAAAGGTCATCTCAAATAATGAGGTTTAAACTTCTGCCTTTGGTGTGCGAATTGATAAAAATAACAACCACTTTTCAAGAATTTGAAGAGTCGGTAAAAGAGGTTGTAGTTAAAAGTCATAAAAAGAAAATTAAAAAATCTAAAGCGGTAAAATACTGGGGAATTATTGCTATTATTAAGGGCAGAAAAATAAAAGTAATTCTTAGAAAAATCGGCAATGGGTCTATACATTTTTGGAGCATAGTTCCAGCTTGGACAACGAATAAGCACAGAGATATAAAATTTATAACAACAATGAAAGGCAATCCAGAGGAGGACTAAACAAAAAAACCGCAGTAAAGCGGTATTTTTGCAAGCTTGCCTTCGGCTTATGTATTTAGCCGAATAGGGCTGACGCCCCACAAGCTTATTTATACTATACTATATTTTTTTAATATGTCAATAGCTGAAAATAAAGCTATTTTTTTATATAAATATTCGGTTATTTTATGGTTGTGGATATTTTAGTTCTAACTCCCCTTAAAATTCTCACGTGGGTATGGCAAAGTTAGAAACAAAAATCCCTCTTATTTTACTAAGAGAGATTCTCGAACAGGCCATAGTAGAGGATGTTAGAACTAAAATAATAGCTCAAAAGGATTATATTTTTGTGGCGGGAGTATAAAAAATTCTCCGCACGGGGCGGAGAATATCAGTAGAACAGTTAGCCGTCTTCAATGGTTGCCCATTCTTTGCACTTCGGACATCGGACTTCCCAGAGATGCTCAGTATCGTGCGGGTCGCAGCAGGAATCAAGACGGGTTCTAACGCCCTTTTTCAGCTTAAACTTATGGCCGCAAAGACATTTAATTTTTCGCCCCAAGCCGCTTCTTTTGTCCGTAACTTTGAAGTATTGCACTTTATCCTCCTTCAGCTTTTTCGTAAAGAGCAATCAACTTTTCCGATTTTGTGATTTCCTCGCAAAGCCCTGCGTAATAGTGAGTGCCCATCGCTTCTCTTGTTCTTTCTATTATCAAATAGCACAAGTGCAACTCTAAGTCTATTCTAAATGTTCTATTTGGGAATTTGGAGATCGCTTGTAATATGCGAAATCTAACACTGCTATCTTTACAATTTTTAATCTCTTTCCAGTGTAGCATTTGCACCAACCAAGCTGCGTGTTCTACGGAAAGAGTCGGATTGTGTGCGATAAATCTCATTATGTCATAGAGCATCAAGCTTTTTTCGCTGTTTACGGGATAGAAAATGGGGTGATATGGATAAAACGGAAGTTCTCCGTAATCTCGATGAATTTTTATGAGCGTCACAAGAACAGTTCCAACATCAAGATTGCGGTGTTCGGCATACAGTTTTTCCATTTCTTCTCTCGCGCGCAATTCTTTTTCTGTCTGAAACGGCGCAATCGGCTCAATCTTTGCTGGCTGAAAAATACGGTATAAAAATTTAATAGTTTTTTCAAAGGGCATTATATCCTCCTTCCTTGGTCGATAGTCCAAGTTTATCATTTTTTGCTCCTTTTGTCAATAGTTCTAATTCCCACCTGCCCCATCAAAAACTCCTCTTTCCGCCAGCCGGCGGATTAGAGAAGTTTTTTGCCACAAAAGATACTGAACGAGGTTAGAACCTATTTATAAACAAAATGAAGTAAAATAAACATTATAATTTTATCAAACAAAAAATCTCGGTTTTTCCCGAGATATTATTAAATTACACTGATATTGGAAAGCTCAAGATATTTAATTAAATCTTTGGGTAAAGCTTGTCTTTCAGGAAGTAACTTTTTGGCTTCGCATAGAATTTGGCGAATATCTTCCATTGTAAATACCTGAAGATTAAAAAATTGTGATAATTCGCCATATTCTGCCAATCGACCACTTACCGGTAGCATACAATTATCTAATAAAGAAATACTTAACTTACCAGAATTTCTTGCTGTAATACACAAAACTTGTATCCATTCGCTGATTAGTAGATGGGTAAACATTTCCGCATCATCTTTAATGTTATAAAGGAGTTTGCGTGCTTTTCCAGCTTGAATACAATCCTGGCGATAATTCTTGTCTGTAATATATTTATAAAGGGCAACAATTTTTAAAAGAACCATTACGTTTGCAATTTTAAGTCGCTCATAAATTGTGCTTTGCTTTTCTTGTTCCTGTAAGCGCTTGATAGCAATTGGCTTAGCAATGGGCAATATTAATTCATACACCGATTTTAACATTTTCACCTCCTCATATCATCCTACCACAAATCCCCCAAATCAAAAAGACCCCGATAAACGGAGTCCCTTTGAAGGCAAAATTTAATTTTTTTCCATAGTGCTTAATGGCACAAGATGTTTTTTTAGCCAATCCGAAATTTCCTCTATAATTTTATCCTTCTTTTTTGTTTCAGATTTGGCTATAAAAAGGGTTTTTTGGACAATTTAATTTTTGCCGGCATCAAGCCACATTTCATTGATATAAAGAAAAACCATTAGAGAGGCGGTGGAAATTCTTTTATTTCCATTTTGAAAAGCATGAGCTTTATTAATTGCATAAAACAAAATAGCGGCTTTATTAACAATAGTAGGATACAAATCTTTTCCGTCAAAAGTTTGGCGAGGCAGATTTAATGCCGCATCAAGCTTTTCTTCTGAATGTTCTTGGAAAAGAGCAATTGGATCATCTTTCGTATCAAAAACCGCCACCGCTAATCGGTGGCACATTTTTTCCATTAAATCCGCATCTAAATAGTTCACAAAATAAAAAATTAGGTCCGATCGTAATCGGCCAGTTTTATAAAAACGTCGCGATACTCGCGAATCGCCATATCAGTTCCCTTTTTAACCTTTTCTTCAAGCAAATGCCTGTCCATTCTTATTGAAGGGGTCTCTTTTCGTTTTTTGCCCATCCTAATAGATTGTATAATTTTTTTAATCATAGATTTATTATAACACAAGGGTTAACAATAAAACAATAATACATAATAATTTTTAGTATGTCAATAAGGATTATATTTTTGTGGCGAGGGTATAAAAAAGCAACCTTTTATGGTTGCTATTGTGATAATCGTCTGGATTGAATTTTTACCACTTTAGTCTTCGACAAAATTTTATCTCCTGATAATTATTACTACCGGGCTGATGGCAGTCTCCGGATGGAAAATGATCAATGTTACTTCCGCAAGTGTTACAAACGCGTACCACATCTATAACGCCGATATCAGGCGGTGGTTCTATTTTACAAGGGGGAATATATTCCGATTTTACGCCGTCAGGGTGCCCATATTCAAAATAATGATAATTTCCATGACAAGCCAATGGCCCGTAACGTCTAAGTGCGCAAATGGAGCACACCATAAAATGCTGTACCGCCTCTTTTTTTGAATAAGAGCATATGGCACAGGGTTGTGGATATTCGGTCCATTTATGGCAATCCAGCTCAAAAAGAATATTTCCTTTTTCTGATACCACCTTCATCTCCTTTTGTTTTCTCTACGGACAGCTTAGCAAAAGTCTACCGCTGTGTCAATATTTCATTTTTTAATTTCTCATAACGAAAAGCTCATCCAAAATCAAAAAGACCCCGCTTTCTATATACAATGGTGTGCCTTGCAGACGCTACCCTTGTAAATAAAATGAACATACCGTGGTATATTCATTGGTGTGTTTATTTTGGCAGGCCATAGTAGAGGATGTTATGCGCCCCAGGCGCATCCGCCTTGGGCGGAAAACTATTATTCTTCAGAATAATGAGATAATATCTCTGAATTTCTAATCAAAATTGTCTTATTTGTGGTATAGGTTAATCCTTTATTTGGAGTATTTTCAAATCCTAAATAAACTATTTCTATTTTTCTGTCTTTTAATTCTTTAATAGCTGGTTGCAAATCTGAGTCTGAACTTGCCAAGATAGCCATTTTTAATTTTTTATCACAGCTCCAAACGACCATATCAACAGCAATTTTTACATCAACACCTTTTTCTTTGAATGTTAAAATCTTTTTTAATCCCCTGCCCTCGTATTGTCCACGAACTCTACCTGCAATTATAAATTCAAAATTTTGTTTTTTGCTTTCAAGGTGCGCTTTCAATAATCTACGTTTTTCAATTAACTCCTTTGATTTTTTCTCCGTTTCAGGATGTGAAACTAATTTTGCGAAATAAAAAATACGTCTATCTGTTTTTACACCCTCTAAAACTTTATTAAATAAACCATTAAAATCAAATTTTCGCCAATCAGAAATTTTAATTTTATTCTCTTTGAAAACTTCTTCTAATTTTCTCAAAAAATTTTCTCCGTCGATAAAAAGTATTTTGGACATATTATTTTAATTAAAAACCTCATCGGACCCGAAGGCTGGATGAGGCGTTTATGCTATTATAATATCATATTATAATAATTTGTCAATAGTTAAAAATAAAGCTATTTTTTTTATATAAACATTAAGCTGTTTTATTCTTGTGGATATTTTTTAGTTCTAACCTCCCTTAAAATTCTCATGTGGGTATGACAAAGTTAGAAACAAAAATCCCTCTTATTTTACTAAGAGAGATTCTCGAACAGGCCATAGTAGAGGACGTTAGAACAATCATACAACGGCAAACAGGACATATTTATATCCCAGATCTAAGACCGGGAGTAGTGAAGTTATAATTTACCCCACCGCCCCACACACTATTTATTGTTAAAGGGTTTTGGTAAAATACACAATTCGGATTCGTCTATATCCGTCTCACCCCAAGTATGTCCGCACGCTCCACAAACATTTTTTAATTTCATAGTTCCACCTGTCCCCTTTTCAGATTTAGAATCAGTATAAAATTGCGCGGATACTTTTTGAGAATGGCAGGATGGGCACTCCATAATCTCAAAATTATCTGGCTCAGTTGAGACAACGGCCTCTTTTTTTTCTTTGCGTTTAAATAATTTGTTTATTATAGACATATAAATATTTTTTATTTCATAGTATTTCCCCCACCGCCCCGCGCACTATTTATTGTTTCTTACTTTTAGTATACCTATTGTTATAAGTATATACAAAGGTGGTGTCTGCAAGGCACACCATTGTATAGATGTGCACTTTTTTATAATTTTTATTATAGATAGGAAAAGGCACACTAAAAGCCATCCCAATATCACCCGATAATTTTTTAAAAGCATTAAACATATTTTTATCTTTTTATTTTACCCCACAACCTCACACACTACTTATCAGATCTTTCTTTGGCTTGCATCTTTATTTTTTTATACTCCTTCCACGCTTTCTTGCGTTTTTTATTAGGCAACGCTTCTATATCATCTATTTCTTTTTTAAGTTCTTTAGCTTTCAATTTTTTCCATTTTTCTTCTTGTTTTTTAAATATTGGCTCCGCTAACCAGAATAACAAAGCTATTAAAAAAATAAAAATACCAACCCAAGATAATAAAAGAGAAAAGAGCCTTCCTCCTGCTATTATTCTAAATCTATCTTCCCACGAATCTATAAGCACAAATATTCCTATCCATGCACAAAAAACAACGATAAAAACTTTTATAATCATTTCTATAATATAATCCTTACGTTTGTCGCTTTCCATATATCACTACTTTAATAATTGTTTATATAAAATCACAATGCGTTCTTTTATATTTTTATTTTTCATTTTTTTACCAAATTTTTTGATAATCTGAGGAGTTAAAACTATATTATGTATCATCTCCTCGTGGCAATCATAACACAAAACCGCTTTCTCGTTTTTATCTTCTATATTAAAATATTTTTTAATCTCTTTTTTATCAAAAAGCTTTAAAAATCTTTTAGGGAAAAAGTGGTGCCTTGATATGTGGCATTCCGCGCCACTTGTTCCATATTGTTTTTCGTTTTTTAATATCAACTCGCAACCGCACAGTTCACATTTCATACTTATAATTTAATTATTTTACCGCATAATCAATTCTTTTATTGATTGTTATTATGGCTACAAGCGTAGCCAATAGCGCAGGATATACAGGAGAAGTACTCATAGTCTCCCTTAATTGCCACAACATACTATATATATTTGTTAGTATGCCATACTCATATATCCAAAAACCACCTTTTAGAAAAACTATACTACCGATCACTATTATCAGAAAGTAAGAAAAAAATCTTAATACCTTATTTAAATTTTTGAATGATTTTTTAAATATTGACAGTCCTAAAAAATATAGTGATGTAAGCGTGATAAAAATAACTGCACTAACTATGAATACGAGGAATAGCTCTGTGTATTCTATTGAATATTTAAAGATTGCATCACCGAAAAAATAACAGAGGAACAAAAATAAGCCAATAAACATGGTTTGAAGTAGTAATAATGTTTTTTGAGGTGATATTTTCATATGTATAGTTTTGTTTTAATTTTTTTACCCCTCTACTCCGCGCACTATTTATTGTTTCTTACTTTTAGTATACCTATTGTTATAAGTATATACAAAGGTGGTGTCTGCAAAGCCAGACTTTGTATATAAAAAGACCCGCGCGTTTTTTATATTTTAATCCTACCACAAATTCCCCATATCAAAAAGACCCCGAAATCGGAGTCCCTTTGGCAGACCATAATACACGACGTTAGAACCAAAATTATGCTAAATAAAGAGTATATCTTTGTGGCGAGAGTATAAAAAAGAGCCCGAAGGCTCAGATGATAATACTATGCAGGCAATGCTATGGCGCCACAATATTCACACCGTTGATATGCATTGGTAAAATGATGAAAAGGACACTTTTTTATTAAAGCCGTGGAAGCCTCATCTAATTTTCCAAGTTCCGTTCGAAGCTCAGCCGTTATTTCTTCAATTTTTTCATTAATTTCACGACGTTGTTTTTTGATAGCATCTCTTTCTTTCACGATATCTTCACGTGTGATTTTTTCCATTTCTTCTTCTCCTTTAATACTGTCGAAATAATATCATAAAAATTATATTTTGTCAATAGTTCTACTTCCTACTTGCCCCATCAAAAAACTCCTCTTATTTCAGAGAAGTTTTTTGCTACAGACCATAGTAGAGGATGTCCCGCCGATGGCGTGATAAATTAGAACCAGAATTATGGTAAATAAAGAGTATGTGTTTGTGGTGAGGGTATAATTTAACCATTGCGTGCCAAAACCGCAAAATTAAATAAATATACAAAGGTGTGCTTTGCAGACACCACCTTTGTAATTAAGTGAGATCATTTTTTATATTCTAATCCTACCACAAATCCCCCAAATCAAAAAGACCCCGAAAATCGGAGTCCCTTTGGCAGGGGTGGTAGGAATCGAACCCACGACAAGGGTTTTGGAGACCCTTGTGATACCATTTCACCACACCCCCCTATATAAATAAATGATATTAGATATAATTTAACGGCTCAAGGGGTAAAGCCGTTAAATTTGGAGATTGCCGCGTCGCTTTTGCCCTTCGACAAGCTCAGGGACTAAAACTCCTCGCAATGACAACGATGCAATAATATTTTTATTTTGTTTCTTTATGCAATGTATGTTTTTTGCACCATTTGCAGTGTTTTTGCAACTCTATCCTATTCTTCAGCTTTTTTTTGTTTTTTGAAGTATGATAGTTAATTCTTTTACACTCTGTACACTCCAATTTTATTAGGTTGTCTTGAGACATATTTTTTATTATTTTATTTTATAAACAAAGCCGTTGCGCGGATTTGAACCGCGGACCTACTCCTTCATTTGCACCTCTATTTTTTTGGCATATATTAGAGGATTAGACTGTATCTTTGGCGTATCCGTCAGCTGACGGACTTAGCCACCCTTGTCAGTCGTTCGGGCCGATTTTGTCGGCCACGGTCTCTGCCTCATGCCAGGCCTTTGACCGTTATTCGGGATTCACCCTAAAGTTTCCGATAGAGTGGGCAAGTTTTATGAATTACCATGGAGTTGCTCTACCAACTGAGCTACAACGGCAAAATTAAATTTCTAATGTTACTAATTCGTGCACTCGTTCTGCCCAACCTTTTAATTTCAGGAATAGTTTTGTATCGCAAACATAAATATCAAATGTTCCATAGGGTAAAGAAGTTCTTGTGTTTTTGCTTGATTTATTGGGCTTATTATATGTTTTAAAAAACTGCTTAATTGGTATTTTTGTTACCTCTGACCAATATTTTTCCGCTTTTTTTACATCTAAATGACAATGTATATGAATGTGTCCTCTGAATTTTTTCTCTGGAACAGCGCAAGTCTTTCTAAAGAATTTCATCATTACCTCTATTGCGTTCGGATCGCCATTGGAAAATCTCACAAGACCACGCTGGGTTTTTCCACCCTCGGCCCAATAAAACACTACTCCGGTTAAAAACAAGTCTTTTTCTGAAAATTTAGTAATATCTTTCTTTGCCTTATTTACAACTGTCTGTCTTTGTATCCTCTCCCTATATAGTCTAGTATTTCTGCGCTTCTCGACAACCTCTGTCTTGATTCCTTTTTTGGACAATTCTTGTTTTTGTCTCTCAGTTAACTCAACATCACGAACCCAAATACTCACACTACTTTTTGAGACTTTCAATTTATTTCTTATTTCATTCATCGACAATCCTTGTTTTCGCAATTCTCTTGCTTTTTGTTTTTCGTTCATTTTCATATTCGAACTCTTCAAGTATTATATACTTATAGTATAATATACCTGTTCGAATATGAAAACAAATGGGCGATGTAGGATTCGAACCTACGACCTCTATCTTGTAAGGGTAGCGCTCTAACCAACTGAGCTAATCGCCCCTGGTGGGTAGGGCAGGATTCGAACCTGCGAAGGCGGAGCCAGCAGATTTACAGTCTGCCCCTGTTGACCACTTAGGTACCTACCCTCCTAAAAAACCAAGTCTATCACCTATTTTCTATCAATAAGAGACAGGCTTGGTTGCGGGGACCGGACTCGAACCGGTAACCTCAGGGTTATGGGCCCTGCGAGCTGCCAATTGCTCTACCCCGCGATATAAATGGAGCCATCTCGGGGGTTCGAACCCCGGACCTACGGTTTACAAAACCGTTGCTCTACCAGCTGAGCTAAGATGGCATTTAACTCTAGACTAAAAAGTATTGTATCACAAATATAAAAAAATATCAAGTTTGGTTAGTTTGCCATTATAAATCCAGCGCATAGACGCTGGCTAATCAATAAATTGCACTTTTTAAATATTAAACGCCAACCTATATTTGCTGTATCCTTTCCTTAAATTCTTTTATTTTTTTATTTTCCGGATTAACGGCTCGCAAATTGCTAAGCGCCTGTTTAGCAAGATCCATATCTCCTATTTTTATGGCTGACTCAATCAATAGATCTAGATATTTTGGATTTTTTGGCTCAAGCTCCATCGCAGCCTTAAATTGCTGAATGGCAGAATCCTTATCTCCCGACTGATTGTATATGAGTCCCAGATTCATTCGGGCAATAACTTTTGTGCCATCAATTGAAAGCGCTTTTATATAATATTGTTTTGCTTCGTCCAAATTATCTTCTTCCCATGCAAGATTTGCTAAATTTATATAAACATCAGCATCTTCAACGCCAAGCTTCAATAAAAATTCCAATATTTGGCGAGATTCAAAAACTTTATTATTTTCTAAATAAAGTTTTGCCAGTTCTTTATACCCGTCAATATTCTTTGGGTCTAACTTCAAAATTTCTACATATTTTCCCTCTACCTGTTTCCAGTCTTCTGCAACTTCACGCAAATTCGACGCTTCATTCATAAGCTCATCTATTTTTTCTTGTTGCTTATCTTTTTTTCCTTTTGGTTTTTCTACGTCTTTTGTTAAAGTTCTTGTAGACTTTTTTTCAATTTCAATTAGTTTGTCTACGGTTTTTTCAAAATAATTTTTTAATTTTCCTGTTGCGCCTTTTAACAATTCTTTTGGTTTTTTACCACGCTCTTTCAATAATCTATTAAAACGCGAGGCAAGTATAGTATCTTTTATTTTTTTTGTTTTTGAAACTTGTTTTTCGATATCAATCAAACTTATACTCAAAGACTTGCGTATAACAATATAAGCTATTCCGGCAATGCCTAACACTCCTATGATAATAAAAAATAAATACATAATATTCCAACGTTTAATATATGGTGATAAGCGTTTAATTAAGAAATTATTTCAGTAAATTCTTTACACTTTGTGCTAGCGCCACCGACTAACAGTCCATCGATATTTTTTTGCGTTAAAAAAGCTTCAAAGTTTTTACCATTTACGCTTCCTCCATAAAGTACAGGGATACCTTTTCCAACATGTTTTTTTATATGTGTATGCATTCTCTCCGCATCAATCGGATCTTCGGCATTGCCTGTTCCAATTGCCCAAATCGGCTCATAGGCAATTATAACCTTTTTTTTGTCTACTGCCTTTAACCCTATCCTTAACTGTCTTTCTATTACCTTCCATGCGTGACCACTTCTTCTCTCTCTCAAATTTTCTCCCACACACACAACCGGAATAAGTTTTGCCTTCAAAGCTAACTTAATTTTTTTATTCACAGTCTCATAATTTTCTTTTGCATACTTTCTTCGTTCCGAATGTCCTAGAATTACATATTCGCATCCAATCTGCTTTATGTCAAGTCCGGCAACCTCTCCGGTATAAGCGCCATATTCTTCCCAAAAAATGTTCTGAGCGCAAAGTTTTAGCCCATTTCCACGAATTGTTTTCTCTACGCCTGATAATGCCGTAAAGCTTGGCGCGAGGATTACCTTGTGCGGACTTTTTAAATGATTATATTTTCCGGCCAAAAGGATTGCGTCTCGTGTCGAAAGATACATTTTCCAGTTGGCAATAATAATTTTCCTCCTCATAAAATTATTTTAATAATTTTTTAATGCTAGCATCGTCTTTTAATGGACCGATAATTGCGATACTGGCTTTTTCTTTTTTAAATAATTTGTTAGCAACTTTTTTTATGTCAGCAAGTTTTACTCGTTCCATTTGTTTTATTTTTTCTTCCAAAGTTTTGGTCTTGTCTGTTAGTAATTCCTGCTTGCCAAGCCACGAAGCAACAAAGCTAGAATCTTCCATTTCCAAAATAATCCCGCCTTTTATATTTTCTTTTGCGCGTTTTAGCTCAAGCGCGTTTACTCCGGACTTTTTTACTTTTTCAAGCTCTGCAAATATGGTTTTTATTGCCAATTCCAGTTTTCCTTTATTTAGCCCTGCGCGGATAACAAAAGCGCCTGTATCTTGATATGGAGAGAGTATGGCGCGGACAAAATATGCCAATCCCCGTCTTTCTCTTACTTGAATAAACAATCGCGAACTCATTGTTCCACCAAGAATGTTTGTCAAAAGCCCCAACGCTGGCATATCTTTGTCGTCGTATTTTAATCCCGGAAGCCCGATTGCCAGCTGAAACTGCCCTGTTTCTTTACAATCAACCTTTACCTTACTTTTTAACCCACTTATAAAAGGAGGATATTTCGTTGCCGGCTTGCCAGCTTTGCTTTTTCCAAAATATTTTTCACCTGTCTTTTTGATATCCATTTTTTTGAGATCACCAGAGAAAACCACAACCGTATTTTTTGGGATATAGTGTTTGTTATAAAAATTTACAATATCCTTGCGCGTAATTTTTGCCATTGTTTTTTCATATCCAGCAATTGACCAACCAAGAGGTGTATCACCAAATATTTCTTCTTCTAACATATCCTCAATATGCATCATCGGATTATCGCGATACATATGGATTTCTTCCAAAATAACATTACGCTCGCGGTTTATTTCTTTTTCGTCAAGTTTAGAATTATAAAGCAT
>Ga0210057_1006343_pt1 | contig 14752 bp, 12 predicted proteins | sample CryGeyCG2114_010_2_FD_183968 | JGI IMG/M metagenome (GOLD analysis project Ga0210057, IMG submission 183968) | Groundwater microbial communities from aquifer - Crystal Geyser CG10_big_fil_rev_8/21/14_0.10 (SPAdes) (version 2) | ecosystem: Environmental > Aquatic > Deep subsurface > Groundwater ... | reverse complement strand
GGAATTATCCGTCCAGGTCAAATTAATCTGGGTGGTGGAAGTGGCCGAAGCCGTGGCCACTAAATTCGAAGGCGCGGCTGGCGGACTTTGGGTAGTGGCAGTGGCAGTATTGGAATAATCAGAATCAGCATAAGAAGTATAAGCTCGGACTCGATAACAATAAGTCGTGCCCTGAGCCAAACCGGTATTATTATAGGTAGTGGTATCCGCAAGAGTAGTCGCGATTTGAACAAAACTAGCACAGGTAGTGGTGGCTCTCTCAATTTTAAAACCTGTTTCACCATTAGAATTATCAGCCCAGGAAAGATTAATTTGAGTGTCAGAGGCAGCAGTGGCAGTTAAATTAGAAGGAGCAGGCAAAGAAGTGGTGGCAGTGGCAGTATTGGAATAACTGGAATTGGTATAAGAGGTGTAAGCTCGGACTCGATAACAATAAGTCGTGCCCTGAGCCAAACCGGTATTATTATAGGTAGTGGTATCCGCATCAGTAGTCGCGATTTGAACAAAACTAGCACAGGTAGTGGTGGCTCTTTCAATTTTAAAACCTGTTTCACCATTAGAATTATCAGCCCAGGAAAGATTAATTTGAGTGTCAGAGGCAGCAGTGGCAGTTAAACCACTGGGAGCGGAAAGCGGAGTGGTGCAAGATGATTCATTAGAATAATCTGAATAAGTCCCGGAATTGTGATAAGCCCGCACTCGAAAATAAACCAATCGGCCCTGATTTAATGGCGAGACAACTTTACTGATGGTGTTGGCTAGCTCAGTCGAGTATACACTGTAAGTCCCGCCGGCGTATTTATATTCCACTTTATAACCGCTCTCAGCACTGGAATTGTCGGTCCAGCTCAAATTAGCTTTACCATTGGCACCATCAAAATCGCAAGAAGCACCTAAGCCGGTAGGCGCATGAAAAGCGGTTGACTTGCCCCAACTGGAAGAATAAGCCCCGCAGACATCAGGACCGGCAGCACATAAACCCGAATAGTCTACCGCCCCACAAAGACCATTACCACATTCATTACAATTGGTATTACAAGCCCTCACTTGATAACTGTAATAAGTCCCCGGATTAAGGCCGGTGTGCCAATACCAATTATTAGGGCCGGAATAACTTGCCGAACCAATCAACTCATAGCGATCCGGAGCAGGAGACAAACCCCAAGTCGGCCCTAATTCTGTTTCATCATAAGCGCCGGGGTCAAGCCACGACAATCCCGAGGGTATTCCAGGATCTGAGCAATAACCAGCGCAATCCGAGTCAACAATACAATCACAGAGTGGTATGGCTTCCGCCTCCTTTGGCTGCCCGAAAAATAAAATAGCCGCCGAAACCAAAACCGCTAAAATCAAAATTTCGCAAGATAAAAAGTTTTTTTTCAAAAAGATTTTTTTCATGTCGCCATTGAAAATTGTTCCGACGCACCGATAATATTAAAATAATGAAGTCGGAATCCCGACCTTGCGTCGGGAAAAAATGAAAATTATTCTTTAAATATTAAGTTTGATGGCGCTATTATCAATCATCACGTCGCCGGAAGTGGTCGAATACTTGCCCTGACTCGAGGTATAGGGGCCTTCGCCCAAATTGCCGCTTGACCAATTGAAATCTCTAAAATATGAAGAAGTGGTCCGCATCAGATATTCAGCCATCGTAAAATTTGTTTCGCCGCTCCAGGTGACCATCACCGTAATTTTCTGGGTTGAGGGATCTTCGGTACCGCCACTGACGACAATATCGCCTCCTTCGTCACGATTAACATTTTCAATATAAAAATAATGAGTGTAAATTAAATTATCAATCGTTGAAGTGGCCTCGCCGCTTTGAACTTGCCAAGCACCGCCGGATAAAACTGCTTTATAATGATTGCTCTGGCCTTTGTTCCCCGGACAAGTCCCCGAAGGCGGACAATATATAGAAAGCCAGCTGCTCTCAGCCACTGCCTTTGCCGCTTCAATGTCCTGTTGGGCCAAACCAGTAGCCGCGGTAATCTGCTTGACTTTTTTACTGGTTATTAAACTGGTGCCGATGGTTCCGGCAATGCCGCCGATGACAATGCCGGCAATAACTACGGCAACCAAAATTTCAGCCAAGACCTGGCCTAGCTGTCTTTTGTTATAAGGTTTTATCGGACCAAAATGAGCCATTAAATATATTATACAAACTCAAAACTAAAAACGCAAAAGTCAAAACTACAACTCAAAACTAAAAAGTTTTAAGTTTTAAGATTTGGTTTTGAGATTTGACATTTGAGATTTGAGTTAATAATTGACCTGCCCAACAGAATTCACCGAGATTGTCTTGGTTAAATTGGAATTAACTTTGGAAACAATGGTAACGCTGGTCGTGGCCGTGGGCCAACCAGTAATCCTTTGAAAAACAACATCTTGAGTGCTACTGGCGCTCGGCACAGTAAACTCAATCTGTTTAGATAAATAAATGGTTTCTACCAAAGAAGTAGAGGTATAAACGCTTCCTTGAAAAAGGGCGTAATAGTCGTCGCCGCTTTGGGGATTAACGAAGTGGACTCCCCAAGCCACGAATGATTCGCCGCTCATCACCCGATTTTGAGCCTGTCTTAAATAAGCAGCGATTTTTTCCGCTTCGGTGTTGACAGCAACCGTTCGCTGATAACCCGATAGATAGACGATGCTGATAGTCGCTACTGAAACCAAAATAAAACTTGAAATAAGAATTTCTATTAGGGTAAACCCCCACACCTTTTTAGAGGTGTGCGGGGTAAATCCTTTAGTATTATTTTTAATAAATTTTAAATTTTTCATTTTTAATTTTTAATTTCCCTTTACATCCCTCCCATTTGGCTGACAAATTGATAAACCGGCAAAATTACCGCTATGGCAATGCCGCCCACTATTACCCCAATAAAAAGCAACATTAGTGGTTCAAAAATTGCCACCAATGATTTGATGGAGTTGTCAATTTCCGACTGGTAAAAATCGGCTAAGCTCCCCAGGACTTCTTCGGTGTGGCCGGCTTTTTCGCCGATGGCAACAAGAGTTCGAATGGTCTGGGGGAAAATCGCCTCTTCTCGGAAAGCATCGCCGAGGGTCACGCCTCTCACAATTTTTTCGTGAGCAATTCTTAATAATGCTTGCTTTATTTCTTCGTTGCCGACGGTGGTGGCGGTAATTTCCAGATTTTCCAAAATCGGCAAACCCGCCCGCATCAAAGCGCCGAAAGTATTGCCGAACCTCTGGTAGGCGATTTTCTTGAGAATGTCGCTGATCAAAGGAATTTTAAAAGTGAAGCGGCCAAAAAGCAGCCGGCCGACAGTAGTCATCCGGAAAAAGACGAAAGCAGCAATTATTAAGGCAACAACCGCCAAGAGTATTATCAATCCGTGGCTGGACATAAAAAACGAAACACTGAAAATTATTTTAGTGACAAGGGGAATCTTCATACCGCTCTCCATAAACATCGAGGCAATTCTCGGAATGGCAAAGGTGACAAGAAGAGTTAAAATGCCGGTTGAGGCCACGATCAATAAAATGGGATAGATGAGGGCGGAACGGACCTTTTGTTTTAAATCCCTTTCCTTTTCCAAAGAAGCGCTTAATTCATAAAAAATCTGCTCCAGATTGCCCGAGGCCTCGCCGGCCTTAATCATATTGGTGAAAACCGCCGAAAACATCTTCGGGTAATTTTGAAAAGTGGTATAAAACGGCTTTCCCTTCTCCAAATTTTGCCGAATTTCCATTAAAAGAGCGCGAACTGCCGGCTTTTCAAAATCAGCAATCAAAATATCAATTGCCTTGAAAATATCTGTCCCCACTTTCAACATCAAAGATAAATATTTGGTCAAAAATAATTTGTCAACAATGGAAATCGGCGAGCGCCAAGTACTCTTCAATTTTGAACTCAAAGTTTTGATGGCTTTGAGCTTAATCGGCGTTAACCCCTGATTTTTCAAAAATTCCAAAACTGCCGCGTTATCGCGGAAATCGCCGTCGCCTTCAACGATTTTCCCCTCTTTGTTTGATGCAACGTAATGATATAACATGCCAATGTTTATAAATTTTTGAACCAACAGTGAAAAAAATTTATCTAAAAACTTGAGCACCCGCCCAAATTTTTGGACTGGTTATAATTCTTTTAAAGTGTTTTTAAGATATATGCGCCATGCATAGTCCAAAAACTTGGGCGGGTAAAGGTTTTGTTTTCAAAAATTCTTCGCCTTCGGCTCGAATTTTTGAACAAAGCCCTTTATTCTTTTATTACCCTCATCACTTCCTCGACCGTGGTCATTCCCAATTCGGCTTTGCGCAAACCGTCTTCAAACATAGAAACCATGCCTTTTTGTTTTGCCAAATTTCTTAATTTATCCAAGGAAAAATCCGGCTGATTAATAAGGCGCCGCAAATCTTCATCAAAATCCAAAACCTCAAAAATCGCCAATTGCCCTCGATACCCGGTAAAACCGCAAGTTTGGCAACCGACGCCTTTATAAAGCGTTTTGGGCAACTTCGGATTTTCAATGCCGGTAAATTCCGTTAGCTGTTTTTTTAGCACCTCGGCCAGCTCCGGCGTCACAGAGTAGGACTGAATGCAATCGCGGCAAATCCGGCGAATCAAACGCTGGGCCACAACCGTATTTAAGACCGCTGAAACCAAAAAAGCCGGAATTTTCATATCAATCAATCGCGGCACGGCTGTCGGCGCATCGTTGGTGTGCAAAGAAGATAAAACCAAATGGCCGGTTAAGGCCGAGTGGACTGAAATTTCGGCTGTTTCTTCGTCGCGAATTTCACCGACCATAATAATATTCGGGTCTTGGCGCAAAATTGCCCGGAGCCCAGTCGCAAAAATAATTCCCGCCTGAGGATTAATCTGAGTTTGATTGACATAACGAATGTCGTACTCAATCGGGTCTTCAATAGTAACAATGTTGACATCGGGCCTGTTTAACAAATTGATGATGGAATACAAAGTGGTGGTTTTACCGCAACCGGTCGGGCCGCACGCCAAGAGCATTCCGTAAGTCTTTTTGATGCTTTCCTCAACGATTTTGGCGATGTCCGGAAGCATGCCGAGTTCGGCCAAACTCATCGGTTTGGCGGTTGCCCGCAACAAACGCATTTCCACTTTCTCGCCGTAGAAAGTCGGCATCACCGCCACGCGGATATCCATCGCCTCGCCCAAGGCTTCGTGGCGAAAACGGCCGTCCTGGGGCTTTCTGTGTTCATCAATTTTCAAAGCGGCTAAAAGCTTGATACGGGCAACAATCGCCGGCTGAATTTCTTTGGCAATCCGAATAATCTCTTGCAAAACGCCGTCGATTCGAAAACGAATTAAAACCGTGTCCCGCAAAACCTCGAGGTGAACGTCAGAGGCGTTAAGCGATATGGCATAAGTCAAAATAGTATCAACAATATTGATAATCGGTACTTCTTTGGCGGCTGCCTCTTCCCCTCCTGTTATTTTCAAGCGGCTGCTGGCTCGAACATTTTCCTCAATCGCCTTTTTAAAATCTTCAACAATTTCTTTGCCGTAAAGAGAATAAACATAATTCAAATCACGGGGGGCGGCCAAGTAAACTTTGACCGAGACATTTGTATATTTTTCAACAAAACTAATGGTTTCCAAATCACTCGGGTCCTCCATTGCCAAAAAAATAGTTCCCTTTTCGTCTTTGTCAAAAATAGCGACGCGCCGGGAACGCGCCACTTCTTCGGGCAGAATGGTCAGGATGGGCTTCTTTATCGGTCGGCCGCGCAGTTTCACCAAGGGAGTTTTAAAAAAATCCGTATAAAGTTGGTAAAGATAATCTTCGGAAAGCAAACCCCGGGAAACCAAAATTCCGGCCAAGTCTTGACCGGTGCGCTCCGCCTCGCTCACTGCCAAATTAAAAGCGTCTTCAGGCACCAAATGGCCGCCAACCACCAATTCTTTTATTTTTTCAACGGGTAAACTCAACATAGGAAATTCAAAATGCAAAATGCAAAAATCAAAATGAAAAGTCAAAATGTAAAAAGTACTATTTTTTACCTTTTAAAGTTAAGACGCTCGAACCAAGAATTTTTGATATTTCATCAACATCGCGGTATAAAACATCAACTTCGGCAACAGATTCTGGGATGATTTCTTTAATAACAATAAGCCAGTACTTTGTTTCGTTGGCTGATTTTAAAGCAATTTCAAAGAAACGAAGATAATCACGTTTAGAGCTAGAAGATTTAGCCTCGACAACGTTTGCGCCTATAGAAGTGGCACTCCGCACCAATTGATCGGCAATAGACCAAAGTATACGGCGTTCTTTAAGTTTTTCTGAAAATTTGATCGTCGCAACCGAAAACCTTACTAAGCGTTTAACAAAATTCTCTTTGAATTTTTCTCTTTCATTTTGCATTTTGATTTTTGATTTTTGAATTTAAACTATAGTTTTAAAGAACTAATCAAAGGAATTTGAAGAATAAGTTTATTAAAAAGCAAAACGAGGAAAGCGATAACGGGCCAGAGGTAATATAAAGAAAACAATTCGCCGAATTTTAATTTCTTGAAAATCAAGCCGCTAAAATAAAGCAAAATAGCGGCGATAACAGCCAGGAAAATGTAAAAAATCCATAAGGGATGACCCGTGATGATTATACCATAAAAAATAAAAAGCGGCTCATCAGCGTAAAACAATCTTTCCTTAAAAAAGCGGTTGATAATTTTGGCGAAAAAGAAAAAAAGAAGGGCCGCTCCCAAAGCGAAAAGAAAAGGCAAAACAAAGCGATAACTCACATAACTGACAAAATAAGAGATTTTTTGCTGGGGCGGCAGGAGAAGTTTTGAAACGGCATTATGGCTCCAAAGATAGTAGGTGCCGAAAACAAGAAGACCGGCTTTGACAACTTCCAAAGCCAAAACTACAATAACAGCGGGTCTTATTAGATTTTTTGGGTTTTTGCGAATAAACAATTCCCAAATAAGACCCGCTGCTATTGCTAAATAACCAACTGGCAAGAATTTGACAAAGCTGTCAATAAAAACCATAAAAAATACCAAATGGCGCTCAATAAACAATTATGGCTTGAAGTAAAAAGTGGCACTCGTCGTGTTTGGCAGTCCCGCTAAATCAAGACCTGGATCAGAACCAATTTCATAAATACCCGAATTATCTCCACCATCAGTGGCAAGAACACCGGTAGAAGCGCTGCGGAAATAACTGCTTTCCATATTGGCGTTGAGCTCAAAGGTCTTGAGCGTATTTTCAGCAGCATAAGTGTAATAAAGCCAAGCAGTGGTACTCGTGGCATTGGTCGGATCAACCGGCAAAGCAGACAAAGGCGAACCAGAAGAAATCGCGGCGAAATTAACCGGAACCCAACCAGTGCCAGTAACTAGCCGAAGATTTGCGGCTGCTGGACATGTAGGGGTGGCACCACACGTATCAGAACAAGATGACGGCAAACCGACATAACAAGTGCCTGTCGTACCCAACTGAGGATCGGCCACATCAGTTACATATAAATCCATGGCGGTTCTTAGAGAACTTAAATCCGCTATTCTTTTGGTATCGCGGGCTTTTCTTAAGAGTTCCGCCGGGTTGAGAGTAATAACGATAATACTCATCAACAAAGCCAAAATAGCGATGACCACTAATAATTCTATCAGGGTAAAACCTTTTTTCATAAGAGTTGCAGAATCTAAAATTAAATAATTCGACTTTTTAAGTATTATTCGACCTTTTATTCCCACACCTTTGCAAAGGTGTGGGAATTTATTTTTTCTTTAAAAATTCTTTGATTTTCAAAATTAAATCGTCAATGGAAATCTTCGCTTTGACAAAATATTCAATCGCCCCCAATTCTTTACCTCTTTGAATGTCGCTGGTCTGGCCCAAGTTGGAAATAATAATCACCGGCAAATCCCTTAATTGCGGGTCCGTTGAAATATGCTCCAAAACCTCAAAGCCGCTTTTTTTGGGTAAAATTAAATCCAGCAAAATAATGGCTGGCCGCACCTCGGTTAGTTTTTTAACCGCTTCCTCGCCGTCTTTTGCCAAAACCACTTCAATATTTTCCTTTTGAAGCCGGACTCTCAACAAGTTGGATAAAAACGGATCGTCTTCAACCAGAAGAATTTTAACAGCATTTTCCATAATATAGATTCATTATATCTGCTCCGCAGATGTAATTTCGCTCGGAGAAAATGATAAAACTGATGTTTTTCTCATTTTTACTCCTCGCTTCAATTATATTCACTTCGTGAATGTAATTTCGCTCGGTCAGAAGCCAAAAATGAATTTTTCTTCTTCCCTCGCTTCGATTATATACGCTTCGCTATGTAATCTCATTCGGTCGAAAAGTGAAAATTGATATTTTCGCTTTTCTCCCTCGCTTCGATTATATACGCTTCGCTATGTAATCTCATTCGGTCGAAAAGTGAAAATTGATATTTTCGCTTTTCTCCCTCGCTTCGATTATAACGCAAAATGTCTCTTTATTAAATAGCAAGTTTGTGGATATCCCCAGTACTACAACAAATCAGAGATCTATCGAAGCGGGCAAGCTCTTGAGCGGACTCTGAGGCCAAGCGGGCATGGTGCCGAGCGTCAGCGAGGCGAGCGAGGCCGAAGACCAGTGAGAATCCTCGCTGGGGATTCGAGCGTAGCAAAAGAGCTTGCCCGCTTCGATGTAAACAACGCTGCGATTTCTTATACTAAAGAAATAAACGATTTCACGCTGCGTGAAATCGTGTGAATTTGGTTCGCTCGCCCGTCATGAAAGCAAGCTTTCCTGCGGGCTCGCTGCCAAATATAAAAAATCCGCGCCAATTGTGAGTGGCGCGAATTTTCCCTTATTTCAACCCCGCACCTTTTCTGAATAAAACCTTTTAGCGCTAGATTACATTTTGTCAATTTTTGTTTCGCTGAGTATATAATTATAAATAGGAAAGTTTTTATTTAGAAAGGTTTCAAGCTAAATTCAGAAAAGGTGCGGGGTCAACTTCTTTTTCATTGTTTCGTGCGTTGTCCAGCGCTTATTTTTACAAAAACAAGTGCTGGAATCAACCTAGGACCTCCCCGCCTTGGGCGGAGAGAAAAAAATTCCTTTTAGAATGATCCACCGACAGCTTCCGCTACCGGTGCCTTGTTACGACTTCGTCCCTGTCACCGAGCCCAGCTTGCGCCGACATAAAATCGGCGTTCGGCTGTTCCCGGCTCCCTTGACGTGACGGGCGATTGCTTGTTGGAAACTCAACATTGGCGTTCCCACCGTACGTGCGGATTTCCCGCATACGGCGAGCTCTAATGCATCTTTACTTTAATTTTATAAAGATTTCTTAATCCTGATTTAGTCAAATGTTCTCCTTTTTTAATTCTTTTCATTAAATCACAGAAAATTCTAAAATCTTTTCTTTTTGATTTTAGCTGTAATTGGTATTTCTGAAAAAATGGAGTAATTACATCTTCTAAATTTTTCCTGTTGGCTACTTCGTAACGATAACAATTTTGATGATTAAGACGCCTATCTCTCTGAAAATAAACATTACCGCAGCCGAAAAATTCCTTTAGCTTATAAAGAATGTTTTTATCTTTCTCTATAAGTTTAATATAAAATCTCGGTTCGGCTTTTGTTCGCCTTTGAACCTTCTTTAATACATCGGGGTCTCTTATATAGACAGTAAAACTGCCTTCACCATCTACTAAGCCAACTATGTAATCAGGATTAAGCATATTGCATTAGAGTGGTCCCTTCCTCAAGACGCGGATTTACGCTGACTTTAACGCGGACTTACGCAGAAAAATTTCCGCGTAGTTCCGCATCTTGTCCGCATAGTTCTGCGACTAAGTACTATGGACCAGCTGACTTCTGACGCAGCGTCAGTTTCATTATACCGCATCAGATCTCCTCGGGTCAACACATAATCAAATCCTGACATTCTGAATCGAGTTGACATTCAATGGCCTTCCCTATGCTCACCACCCATTCATAGGTCGGCCGACTCCTTTTTTGATTCAGACTACCATTTGTCGCCAGACCCTCCACCACCTCAATCGCTTGAGATGATTGTCTATTGACTACGCCCCGACCAAGTCGTCGGGGGAAAGGATTTTAACCTTTTTGACTATGTGCCTGCCGGGCGCGTTTATTGTGAGTACAGGACTCGAGAACGTATTCACCGCGACATAGCTGATTCGCGATTACTAGCGATTCCGGCTTCATAAGGTCGAGTTTCAGACCTCAATCCGAACTGAGGCCGGTTTTTTGAGATTAGCTCCGCCTTGCGGCTTGGCAACCCTTTGTACCGGCCATTGTATCATGAGTGTAGCCCAGGGCATCAGAAGGCCATGCTGATTTGACGTCATCCCCATCTTCCTCCCCCCTCACAACGCACTTCGCTTCGCTTGTGCTAAAATTCAAAAATCAAATCTCAAAAATCAAAATTATTGAAGCTGAAAATTTTTCTTCAAAAAATTTTCAGCACCCTAAATTTTTAATTTTACATTTTGCATTTTGAATTTAGCATTTACGGAATAAATGCGCTCTGAGGGGGGCGGTCTCGTCTGACACGTATAACAGACGACAGGGGTTGCGCTCGTTACCCCACTTAAGGGAACAACTCAAGCCACGAGCTGACGACAACCATGCAGCACCTGTCCCGACGTCCTTGAAAGAAAACATTCCTTTCGGAACGTCGTCGTCGGGATTTCAAGCCCTGGTAAGATTCCTCGTTTAATGTCGAATTAAACCTCATGATCCACCGCTTGTGCGAGTCCCCGTCTATTCCTTTGAGTTTTAGCCTTGCGGCCGTACTTCCCAGGCGGCCTGCTTAACGCGTTAGCTTCGTCACTCCGAGGGTCGATACTCGAAACAACTAGCAGGCATCGTTTAGGGCGTGGACTACAAGGGTATCTAATCCTTTTTGCTCCCCACGCTTTCGTGCCTCAGAGTCGGACATGCCCCAGCTGATCGTTTTCACCTTTGGCGTTCCAGCCGATATCAACGGATTTCACCCCTACACCGGCTGTTCCATCAGCCTCTGGCACTCCCTAGTCCGACCGTATTCATTGCGGTTTCACCGTTAGGCGGTGATATTTGACAATGAACGCGTCGAACCTCCTACGCACCCTTTACGCCCAATAAATCCGGATAACGCTTGGGGCCTACGTATTACCGCGGCTGCTGGCACGTAGTTAGCAGCCCCTTATTCCTCCCTTACCGTCAACCCTTGCGGGCTTCTTCAGAGAAAAAAGCAGTTTACAATCCGAAGACCTTCTTCCTGCACGCGGCGTCGCTTCCTCAGGCTTTCGCCCATTGGGAAATATTCTCGACTGCTGCCTCCCGTAGGAGTGGGACCCGTATCTCAATGTCCCTGTTGGGGAACAAGCTCTCACTTCCCCTACCCGTCATCGGCTTGGTGAGCTATTACCTCACCAACTACCTGATAGGACCTAGGCCGCTCCTGAAGCGACTTGCGTCTTTGCTGAAAATCAAAATTGACTTCCAGATTATGGGGAATTACCCGATCTTTCGACCGGCTATGCCCCGCTTCAGGGTACGTACCAAGGTATTACTAACCCGTTCGCCGCTATCGCTCGCACCTCGCTATGCTCGACGCTCGCTCAAATTCAAAATGCAAAATGCAAAAGTAAAAATTATTGTGTCGCTACGCGACAATTTTTATAAACTTATGCGCGAAGCGCATACCTAAATTTTGCATTTTTATTTTTGATTTTTGAATTTAGGGAGTTCGTACTGAACACAGTGAGGCACGAACGACCGCTCGACTTGCATGCCTTATCCACGCCGCCAGCGTTCATCCTGGACCAGGATCAAATCCTCATAAAAAATAAAGAAAAGAAAATCGCACGAAACAATGAAGAAAAAGTTGATCCTATTTTTAATTTTTTCAAAGAACTGGTTCGCCTGACTATTCTTGATAAGAAACCAGTGATTAATAACGAATTTATTTCTTGGGAACGCTTCGTTATTAATCACTGGTTCTTAACACAGGGTTTTTTGCTCTTTCTAATGTTGTCTACATAAGTTTTCTACCTCTAATTTTAGTCTTCAAAAATTATTTGTCAACCCCGCACCTTTTCTGAATAAAACCCTTTAGCGCTAGATTACATTTTGTCAATTTTTGTTTCGCTGAGTATATAATTATAAATAGGAAAGTTTTTATTTAGAAAGGTTTCAAGCTAAATTCAGAAAAGGTGCGGGGTCAAGCCTCCTATTTTCAATAATCAACTACATCTATTTTACTTGGTTTAATCCCGCACTGTCAAGCCAAAATCCAGACCAAGTTCGACATTAACATTTCAATAAAAATGTGCTAAAATAACAAAAATGCGCAAGAAACCCATTCGCTTGGTCTTCTTTGTTTTGCTGATTATTATTGGAGTAATTGGCGGCTGGTTATTTTTTTCGCAAAAAGATAATTACCTCAAAGAATTTGCCAGTAGCGAACAAAGACTCCAAAATTTAATTAAGCAAATCAACCTTTTGGCTTCTCAGAGTAATTATCAATTTCAGCTGATTGAAGAAAAACAAAAAGACGGCGATATTAAAAATGCCTTGGAACTCGTTATTGACGAAAAAGAAAGAAATCGCGAAATTAACGAGACGGCGATGAAATTGACCGAAGAGTTAAAACAACTTGTCAAGATTCTTCCGAAATTCCCCAACCAAGAGGAAAGAAACAAAATCGAAAAAGCCATCCAGTATCAAATTGCAGCCATTTCTCATCTTTTGAATTACGGCAGCGGCGTTGACATTATTCTCCAAGAACTGGCCCAAAAATATGAAGCCCTCCTCGATAAACAACCCTTTGAAATCAAAAGAGATTTAAGCCAACTCATTAACTTAATAAAACAGGAAATCGCCGCCGCCGATGAAAATAGTCAAAAATTTATCCAAGTTTTAGAAGAAATTAAATAATGAAGAAGACTTTTGTTTTAATTATCCTTGACGGTTGGGGACTCGGGCCGAGGGATGATTCAAATCCCATTTATCGCAGTCAACTGCCAACCATCAATTATTTCAAAAAATATTATCCGGCAACCGCCTTGCAGGCCGCCGGTATTGCCGTTGGTTTGCCCTGGGGAGAACCGGGAAACAGCGAAGTTGGCCACCTCACTTTGGGAACAGGGCGAATTATTTACCAGCATTATCCGCGAATTAGTTTGGCTGTCAGAAACGGAGAATTTTTTAAAAATACCGCCTTAAACGAAGCTTTTGATTTTGCCAAAACGAGCGGCGGCAAAGTTCATCTTTTGGGTTTATTATCGAGCGGCAATGTTCACTCTTCTTACGAACATCTCGAGGCCTTAATTAAAATGGCTGCCTCAAAAAAGGCGGAGCGAGTTTGTTTTCATCTCTTTACCGATGGCCGAGACAGCCCGCAGCGTTCTGGCCGCCAACTTGTTCAAAAATTTCTGGCCGATATTAAAAAAGCCGGCATTGGCACGCTCGCCAGTTTAAGCGGCCGCTATTATGCTCTGGATCGCACGAGAAATTGGCAAAATACGAAGCAAATTTATGATTTAATCGCCAAGGGAGTCGGTCGCCGCGAAAAAGATACCAATAAAATTTTCGATCTCTATTATGGCCGCAATCTGTCCGATTCCTATATAGAACCGACTCTTATCGCCGACTCAGAAACCCCTTTGGAATCGCTTTTAATTAGAGACGACGACAGTTTAATTTTCTTTGATTTCCGCGAAGACAGCACCCGGCAACTGGTCAGCCCTTTTGTTTTGGAAAATTTTCAAGAATTTGAAAAATTGCCGTTGAAAAACCTTCATATAACAACCATGACCGAATACGATAAAAATTTCAAAACCAATGTCGCTTTCAAAACGGAGAAAATCGACCGCGGCTTAACTCAGATTTTGAGCGAAAAAAATTTAAAACAACTTAAAATCGCCGAAACCGAAAAATATTATCATCTCACTTTCTTTTTTAACGGTCTAACCGACAAGGTTTTTACCGATGAATTTAGAATTTTGCTTCCTTCCCATGAAACGCCGCGTTTTGATGAGGCGCCGGAAATGCGAGCGCCGGAAATCACCGAGAGATTAATTGCCGCCATTGATGAGAAAACTTATGATTTCATTACGGTCAATTATGCCAATCCCGACACCCTCGCCCATACCGGCAATTACCAGGCGGTCTTGAAAGGGTTAGAAATCGTTGATCAACACTTGGCTCAAGTTTATAAAATTGCCGAATCCAAAAACGCCACCTTGATTATCACCTCGGATCACGGCAACGCCGAGCGACTCTATGATTCGGCAACGGGCGAAAAAGAAACAACTCACAACATTAATCCGGTGCCTTTTTATCTGGTTGATGAAAAATTCAAATTAAAAAAAGAAAAAACCGAAGAAGAAATTTACCGAAGCGAACAAAAAACTCTGGGCGTCATCTGCGATGTCGCCCCAACAATTTTGGAATTGATGGGTATCCCCATCCCGCCAGAAATGACAGGCAAAAGCTTGTTGAAATATTTGGTTTAATGTAATAAAATAATCCGATATATAATCGAAGCGAGGAGAAAATGAGAAAACATCAGTTTTATCATTTTATCCGAGCGAGATTACATAGCGAAGCGTATATAATCGAAGCGAGGAGAAAATGAGAAAACATCAGTTTTATCATTTTATCCGAGCGAGATTACATTCACCAAAGGCGAATATAATAGTAGTAATTATGCCCAGTATGAGAATTTCAAAATGGCTTTGCCAAATATCGGTTTTCTCAAATGGGCGATAGTAATATTTAAAAGGTTTGATAAAAG
>Ga0210057_1006342_pt1 | contig 14752 bp, 15 predicted proteins | sample CryGeyCG2114_010_2_FD_183968 | JGI IMG/M metagenome (GOLD analysis project Ga0210057, IMG submission 183968) | Groundwater microbial communities from aquifer - Crystal Geyser CG10_big_fil_rev_8/21/14_0.10 (SPAdes) (version 2) | ecosystem: Environmental > Aquatic > Deep subsurface > Groundwater ... | reverse complement strand
AAAGAAAAAGAAATTGAAGAAATTAAAAACGAAATTTCCGAAATTCGTTCAAGTCAACAAGAAAATTTAGAAAAAATCGGAAGACTTAAAAAAGAAGAAGCAAGGGAACTGCTACTTTCGCAAGTCGAGAGAGAATATAAAGATGATTTAATTCGTAAAATTAAAGAACAGAAAGACATTGCGCGCGAAGAAGCGCAGAGTATTGCGCGGGAAATTCTTTCATCGGTGATTCAACGGTTAGCCTCCGAGCACACCGTGGAAACAACTGCCACCACTGTCAGTCTGCCTAGCGATGAGATGAAGGGAAGAATTATTGGTCGCGAGGGTCGCAATATTCAAATCTTTGAGAAAGAAACAGGCACAGATTTAATTATTGATGACACCCCCGATACAGTAGTGATTTCTGCATTCGATCCGATCCGACGTCATGTTGCTAAAATCGCTTTAGAAAAATTGATTGCCGACGGACGAATTCATCCTACTCGTATCGAAGAAGTTGTCAGTAAGGCGAAAGAAGAAATTGGCCAACAAGTTAAAGAGGCGGGGGAAGCGGCCGCTTACGAAGTTGGGGTGGCAGGCCTGCATCCAGATTTATTAAAAATTTTAGGCAGGCTGAAGTTTCGAACTTCTTATGGGCAAAATGTTCTTCAGCATTCAATTGAATCAGCTTTCATTGCCGGGATGTTGGCTTCGGAGCTCGGGGCAGATGTCAATTTAGTAAAAAAGGCCGCTCTTTTGCATGATATTGGCAAGGCTGTTGATCATGATATCCCCGGACCGCACCATCATATTAGTGGTGATATTGCTAAAAAATACGGTCTTTCAGAAGACATTATTCATGCGATTATGGCTCACCATGACGATATTGAAGCTAAATCCGTTGAAGCAATCATTGTCAAAGCGGCAGACGCGATTTCGAGTTCTCGGCCTGGCGCAAGAAGAGAAACTTTAGAAAATTATGTCAAACGGTTAGAAGAGCTAGAAAATATTGCTAATGCTTTTCCGGGAGTAGAAAAGTCTTATGCCATTCAAGCGGGCAGAGAAGTAAGAATATTAGTCAAGCCCGAAGAGATAGATGATTTAGATGCAGTTAAACTTTCGAAAAATATTGCTAAAAAAATCGAAGAAGATTTGCAATACCCAGGGATGATTAAAGTAAATGTGATTAGAGAAACTAGGGCGATAGAGTTCGCAAAGTAGTAAAATTTAAGGCTAAATCCCGCTAAAGCGGGATCGCCCGACCCGCCGAAAGGCGGGTATAGGGAGGGAAAATGGAAAAGCCCGAACTAATTTCCGCCGTCGCCAAAGAAGCCGGAATTTCAGAAGAGGAGGCGACAAAAATAATTGATGCTTTTGTCGCCGAAATTAAAGATGGTTTAGTCAAGGGTGAAAAAGTGACTATCTCAGGCTTTGGAACGTTTCTTTTAACTCGTAGGAGAGCGAAAACTTTTATCAATCCCAAAACTAAGCAGACACATCAAATTCCAGAAAAAATGTGGCCGCAATTTCGACCTGGCTCAGATTTTAGTGCTAAATAATTTTAGAGTCCACTAATTAGACCTCCCAAAATTTGAACAGTTTATTTTCGGTCTTTTATTAATTCGAGGTAATTTTCTGTTTCCTGGACGATTTTGACCATCGTTTTTAAAGCCTCAATTGGATATTCTCCAACAGTTGTTTCATTGGAAAGCATCACAAAATCAGTGCCATCGATAATCGCGTTGGCAACATCGGTCGCTTCTGCTCGAGTTGGTATTTTTGAGGTAATCATTGACGCAAGCATATGAGTGGCCGTAACAACTGGTGTACCAGTGTTATTACATTCGGTAATAATCCTTTTTTGGACAATCGGCAATTTTTCAATCGGTATTTCTACCCCTAGATCGCCTCTTGCCACCATAATACCATCTGCTTCTTCGATAATTTCCTCCAAGTTGTTAATGGCTGAGGCTCTTTCGATTTTACACATTACCCGAGTATTGGATCGACCAATGAGTTTCTTTAAATTAATGACATCCTGAACTCCTTGCACAAAAGATAGACCAATCCACTCCGGTTTTTTAGGTAAAATAAATTCTAAATCTTTCAGATCCTTTTTGGTTAACGAAGAAGCGGCAGTAAGCATAAAGGGAACATTGACTCCCTTCTTGGGATAAAGAGTGCCGCCGCGAATTACTTTACAGAATATTTTTGGGGTTTGGATATTTTCGACAATCAGTTCAATCTGGCCATCGTCGATAAGGATTATATCGTTAGTTTTAAGATTATGATGAAGGTTCTGATCATCAATGATAATCTCATTATCGGCTAATTTATTTTTTCCTCCCTTCTTTATCACAATTGACTGATTTTCTCGAATTGTTTTAGGTAATCCGGGAAAATCTCCAATTCTAATCTTGGGCCCTCGGAGATCACAGAGAATTTCGATATCACGATTTAATTTTTTGGCCCATTTGCGGACACGGTCAATTCTTTTTCCTTGAATAAGTTTCGTTTCATGAGAAAAATTTAATCGAGCAATATTCATGCCATTCTCGATTAAAGCCTTGATCATTTGGTTAGAACCTGTTGCCGGGCCGATGGAACAAATAATCTTAGTTTGCATGGTGAGATTTTAAAATTAATACAGCTAGATTTTTATTTTAGCCCATCTTAGTTAAAAGAGCAATACTTTTAGCGTTCTATTAAATTAGGCGTCCTCGAGAGACATTATTTCGGTTAAATTCTTATTGTTAATAAAAATATCAGCACTTTTAACCGTGGAAAATTGCATTGCTGTTTCCCTAAGCTGCGCCTCAATCCGCGGATCTTCACAGGTGCCAACGAGTTGCAAAGTACCGGATAATTTTATAGTCGCTTTGCCATTGTCATCAATTGCAACACTATCGACATTGAGACTAGATTGGTAAAGAGCATTGTACAGCCCAGACTGTCCGTAGTTTTTGTCTTTGATTGAAACTAATTGTTCCATAGCCGCTTTTAATACTGCTTTGGTTGGCGGAATTTCTCGATCGACGGCGACCGCGCTATCATTAACTTCTTGGAGATTGTTTTCAATTAGCGCCGCCGGGTTTATTTTTTGCAATCGTAACAATTGTTTTATCAATCGTTCGGCTTGATTTTTGGTTATAACCCCCTCATTAGCACGATTACGATAATGCTCTGCGTAGATCTTGAGCGGAGCGGGTAGAAATATTTTAATCTTTTTCGCTTTGGGATCAAGCTTCATTGCTTCACAAGTAGCAAAATAGTCCACATTCAAAGCCCCGCCAGAGATAATACCATCACCTCGATTAATAATTTCTCCAGCAGTTTTTATGACATCTTTTTCCAACTCGCGATTAGTTTTTCGCCAACTGCCGCTGATACCAATCCATTTCATTTAGATTCCCTTAAATGTTGAGAATTATTGTATTGCTTTACGGCAATAGCTAATAGTTTGGCTGCTTTTTTTAGCTCTTCCTCGCCTAAGACATAGGCAATTCTAATTTCGTCTTTTCCTTTGCCGGGGCTAGCATAAAAGCCAGAGCCGGGGGCAACCATCACGGTTTCATTTTTATATCGAAAATTAGTTAAGAGCCATTTGGCAAATTCATCAGAGTCTTTAATTGGCAGTTTTATCATGGCGTAAAAAGCACCTTCGGGATATAGAGTTTTAATATTTAGCTCTCCCTCTAAGGTTTTTAAAAAGGCGTCACGCCTTGCTTGATATATTTTTGTTACTTTTTTGACATCGCCTAGACTATTTTGTAATTCCAAAGTGACAATTTTTTGATCGATAAATCCGACTGATAGTCTTTCTTGGGCGAAACGATTAACAGCGCTCATTATCTCCCAATTTTTAGAAGCAATCGCACCTATTCTTGCACCGCAGACATTATATCTTTTGGAAAGACTATCAATAATAATAATTTGCTGTTGTGCAAGATCTTTGGCGATATGCATAAAGCTAATTGCTTTTGTTTTAAATGAAACACCGTGATAAGTTTCGTCGCTAATAATAAACAAACGATATTTCTTGGCAATATCGAGAATCGTTTGAAGTTCATATTTGCGAAACACGGTGCCAGTCGGATTGTTGGGGTTAGTAAACAATATGGCTTTAGTTTTGTTTGTAATTTTTCCAATAATTTTGCCTTTGGCAGGTAAATGGAAATTTTCTTGATCATCCAGACCGATCGGAATAATTTTTGCCGAAACAAGATTAGCAAATCCTAAATAATTTGCATAGAATGGTTCAAATGCAATAATTTCATCTTCTGGATCGCATATCGCGGCAATAGCAAAAATTAAAGCTTCGCTGGCGCCAAAAGTAATTAAAATTTCTTTTGGAGAATAATTAACTTTAATATCATGAAAATATTTTGAATAACTCAAGAGAGTCTCTTTTGTACCTTGTGAATTGGTGTATGGGAGATAGTCAATGTTGCTTACTTTACGAATTTCGGTGCGGATTCTCGATGGGACTTTTAAATCCGGCTGACCAATATTAAGATGATAAATTTTAACGCCTTCTTTTTTTGCTTCTTCGGCAAAACGAGTCAATTTTCGAATTGGGGAATCAGGCGCTAATTCACCTCTTTTTGAAATTTTGATGATCTTAGTCATATTAATACATATCTAAATATTTTTCTTTTTCCCAGGAAGAGACTTGCATTTTGAACTCATCCCATTCTTGTGTTTTAATGGCGATATATTTTTCAAATAAGTGCTCGCCTAACGCTTCTTTGAACAACGCAGATTTTTTAAATTCATCCAGGGCTTCTAAAAGTGAGGTGGGTAGCAAATCAATATTTTTATTGTTAAGTTTTTCGCTATCAAATTCATAGACATTTTCTTCAACGGGTTCTGGGGCAGTTAATTTATTTTTAATTCCATCAAGTCCCGCTTTGAGCATCGCGGCAAAGGCAAGATATGGATTGCAAGTTGGATCAGGGCAACGGAGTTCAATTCTTGCTGATTGTGATTTATTTTTCATCCATTTTGGCACGCGAATTAAAGCAGAACGATTGGCGCTTGCCCAGCTAATATAAACCGGAGCCTCAAAGCCGGAAACCAATCTCTTATAAGAATTAACGGTCGGACAAAGCACGGCGACCATGGATTTAATATGTTTCATTTGTCCGGCGATGAAATATCGAGCAATTTTAGAAAGTTGATATTTGTCTTTTGAGTCAAAAAAAAGATTTCTACCTGATTTGTTAGCCAAGCTTTGATGCACATGCATGCCGCTCCCGGCCGCGCCCTTGATTGGCTTTGGCATGAAAGTCAACAAAAAGCCATGCATTTGGGCAATTCTTTTAGTGGTATATTTTAAAGCTAAAAGCGAATCAGCCACTTCTAAGGCGTTGCCATAATGAAAATCAATTTCATATTGACCATGGCCGACCTCGTGGTGCGAAGTCTCGACATCGATTTTAAAATTTCTTAATGCCGCAATAGTTTCTTTGATTACGCTATAGCCTTCGGCCGAAGAAACATCGAAATAACTTCCAGCATCCATCGGGCAATTGCCAGACTCGGTCCTTTTCAGAAGATAAAATTCGGGTTCTGGGCCGACCAGATAGCGAAAGCCCAATTTTTCGGCTTCGGCAAGAGCCTTTTTTAAAACAAAGCGTGGATCACCGAAAAACGGTTCGCCATTAGCTTGGAAAATATCGCAAATAAAACGGGCAGTTATCCCACTATCAATGTGCCAGGGTATCACAGAAAATGAATCTAGGTCTGGTTTTAAAAATAGGTCGCTTTCCTGAATGCGGGCAAAACCTTCGATTGAAGACCCGTCAAACCAAAGACCATTTTTCAGAACACCATTAAACTGTTCAATCGGAACGACAACTTCTTTGCTGATGCCCATTAAGTCTGTGAATTGAAGGCTGACAAAACTAACATGGTCTCTTTTTATTTTTTGCCAAATTTCTTTTTCCATTTTTAATAATTAAAAATTACCCCCTCAAAATTAGCACAGAGAGAAAGAAGATGCAAATCATTTTAGAGCGAAAATAATAAATAGAACCTCGAATAATATGGCTAAAATAAGCTGCAAGGCTGTTCCGGCTAAAGAACCAAGTAAACCGCCGGTGGCTGATTTTAAGGCTTTTTTAAGATTTTTAATGTGGATAATTTCGCTGGCTAAAATACCAAAAAACAGACCGATCGCGCTGCCAAAAGGCGGGAAAATGATCAAACCAATAATTAAACCGACAATACCTAAAATTATCGCCTCTCTTGAAGCACCACCGATTTTGGCCCCAATGAGTCCTGATAGGTAATCAATCACAATACTCGCGACTGCAAGGGATGCCAAGATAATAATATTTAATGTTGTTAAGTGCTGGAATTTATCAATAAAACCAAAAATTAAGGCGATGATGAACATCAGAGGTAAACTGGGGAAAACTAATAAAAACACACTAGCTATACCGGCAAAAAGGAAAATTGCAAAGACAATGACTAAAATTAAATACGACATTTAATTCTTAATTAATTGATACATTAAGTATATATTATAGTATATCATATGAACTTATCGGCCCTAGGCCGATAATAATATATTGTCCAAACACGAGGCGAGATGGTTTGACCTTCTTCTTGCTCGCCTCGTTCCCAGCGCTAAAACGCGAACGCCCCGCCTGCATGTTGTTGCAGGCGGGGCGGGTTGTAGCTGATGAGAGCTAGGTTGGTGGGCCTCGCTCCCGTGGTATGTAGTTGTGCTCGCTTATAGCGCCTCGCAACAAGCGATAGAAATATTATAATCTGTAAAATGAGTCCAAGTCAATATTTTTTAATTTTTCTAACGCAAAAACCCGCTGTTTTGAGGCGGGTTTTTGCTGATGCTATTGAAAGACTATTTACCCGTCACACCTAAGGATTAGGTGTGTGGGTTTATCTTTCACGCATTGGACGGGCAACACTGACTTTCATTTGACGTCCTTCGATATCCTTGCCATCCATTTCTTTGATCGCTTTTTCAGCAGCGGCAGCGTCTTTCATGGTGACGAAGCCAAAGCCTTTTGAGCGGCCAGAGAATTTGTCTTGAATGACAATCGAGTCAGTCACTTCCCCTGCGGCTGCAAAAAGCTCTTTTAAGCTTTCTGAAGTCACAGAATAAGGAAGGTTACCCACATACAACTTGTTTGATTCTTCCATTTTTTCTTTCTTAAACCCCGCCCAGGGCGGGGGCTAAATAAATAATCGACCCCGTTTGCGTTTCTCGGGGTATTTCACTTACGTTCAATACGCACGAGCACTCTCAAACTTGTAATTATAGCATAACACATCTTGAATAAAAAATCAAGTCCCGCACTTTAATTTAGGGGAATATTCTGGTAAAATCTGGGTTATGATTGATAAAAAAATCATCGAAAAATTAAAGAATGGAGGCATTGGCATTCTGCCGACTGATACGATTTATGGTTTAGTCGGTTCGGCTTTAGTACCAAAAACAGTTGAGCGAATTTACCGATTGCGCTCGCGTGACCCCAAAAAACCAATGATCATTTTAATTGGTGATTTTTCAGATCTAAAAAAATTCGACATCAAAATTGATGAAAAGATGAGGATGATATTAAAAAAATACTGGCCAGGAAAAATGAGTATTATTCTGCCGTGTGAGGACGCAAAATTTTCTTATCTTCATCGTGGAGGGAAATCACTGGCATTTAGGTTGCCAGATAGAAAAGATTTGCGAGACCTAATAAAAAAAGTCGGACCACTGGTGGTGCCGAGTGCCAATATCGAAGGAGCAAAACCCTCGGAAACAATCGAAGAAGCTAAAAAATATTTTGGCGATAAAGTAGATTTCTATATCGATGGGGGCAGGATAAAATCTCAACCATCAACTGTAATTAAAATCAACGAAGGACAAATTAAAGTTCTAAGGCAAGGTGAAATCAAGGTTTAAAGATGGTCAGGGGCGGCCGGGATATCCCGGCCGCCCCTGTGAAAGGCGAGGTCTTCTCTACGAGTTGTCGGCGGGGTCCTCCCGCCAGACTGAGACAGGGTCGAATGGTTGCTGAAGCAGGCGTTGGAAGTCTTGAGCCTGCTCCGCGGGCAGTAGTTCAAGCGCTCTCCTGAGGGCTTCGTTGGTGGGCATCCCATTCCGGCGATGATCCTGGTATGCTTCAAGAGCTTGAGTGAGCGCCGCATCTGAACTCATTCGCTTGTCTTGTTCCGGCTTCTTTTCCGCGGTTTTTCCCATTGGCTTCTCCTTGTAGTGCATCCGCGTTGCATATAGTATAGACTAAAAAGCTCTATTTGTCAAGAATTAAAAAATCGGGGACCCGGGATTCGAACCCGGAATCTCTGACTCCCGAAGCCAGCGCCCTACCATTGGGCCAGTCCCCGTTTACATCTATATTATAACCATAAAATATGGTAAAATCTACCTGTGAGCCCCTGTAGCTCAGCAGATAGAGCAGTCCCGTCCTAAGGGAAAGGTCAGAGGTGCAATTCCTCTCAGGGGCGCCAAGATTTATGAAGAATAAAATTTTTGATATTTATCTTAAAACTTTAATCTCCATATTTACCCTTTTTCGAATTCTGGAATGGTCTAAAAAAATCGATCACAAGAAACTGATTGGCCGTAATTCAGTGATTATAAAAGAAGCCAGAAGAAGAAATTGGCCAATCGAAAGCTTAAAGCGGAAAGGACGAGACACGGGAATTTTTCGGGTAAAAATTAATGGTAAATTTATCCTTTTCGATCGCATCCCGCTTGGTCGCTCTTACCAAAAAATTACTGATGAAGAAACGAGTAATAAATGGATTGCAAAAAAATTATTGCAAAAAGAAAATCTGCCCACGCCGAGGGGCGAATTAATCGAAGATCTAAAAGAAGCTTTGGAATTTATCAAAAAATTCGGTTTTCCGGTGGTGATTAAACCACTCCAAGAATCAAAATGCATTGGCGTGACAACCGACATCAATGATAAAAAGGAGCTAGAAGAGGCGATTTGCTACGCGAAAAAATACGGCCAACAAATTCTGATTGAAGAATTCCTCAAAGGCCGGAATTACCGTTTAACGGTCATTGATGGCAAGGTTGAAGCTGCCTGTCAAAGAATTCATCCATATGTGATTGGTGATGGGATTCATAATTTTAGGGATTTAATAAGGCAGAAAAATCGTGATCCACGCCGCAAAAAGACAAAAAACTCGAGCATCCATCCAATCACCGTCGATCGTTTTACAAAGAAACTATTAAATAAGCGGGGCTTTGATTTAAATTCAATTCCGCCAAAAGATCAAATTGTCTTTTTAAGTAAGAGAATAAATTTGGGCGCTGGCGCCGAAACAATTGATGTAACCGAAAAAGTCCATCCGCAAATTGCAAGACTGGCTATTAGAGTTGCTATAATTTTCGATGCAAAAGTCTTAGGACTAGATGTACTAGCCAATGATATTACCAAAGCGCCCAGCAGAAAAAATTTAGTAACAATTATCGAAGTAAATCCTTACCCTTTAATTGAAATGCACCATTTCCCATACGAAGGCAAGCCAAGGAATGTGGCGGGTGCGATTTGGGATATGGTTTTAAATGATAATATGCCCTCGTAGTTTAGTGGACCCCGGTTAAAATCCTTCCTGTCAAATCTATTCCATAGTATTATGACATGAGCGGATTTAACGGGGCAAGCAGAACAGTCCCGATATGCGCCTGTAGCTCAGCGGATAGAGCGTCAGATTCCGGATCTGAAGGTCGGGTGTTCGAATCACCCCAGGCGCGTAATCATTGGGGAGGTTACAGGTTTCCGCCTACGCTGAAGGCTACGGCGGATCCTCCTAATCGTCACACTGTAAGTACACTACGTAGTAGGTTTTACAGTAAGGCGATTGGATGGACGAATCCTCTCGAGGGCGCTAAGCACTTGACAAAAATCTACTGTCTAGTATGATAGATATGAATAGTATGTAATATCATATAGGAATCTAAAATGTTCGATGTCGATAAAAAATTAGTGGGGATAACTTCGATCGGTGAACGAGGGCAAGTAGTTATTCCGGTAAATATTAGAGAGGATCTCGATTTGAAGCAGGGAGATAGACTCTTTGTTTTTGCTAAACATAAACATTTTATTGGCATAGTTAAAATTGACGAAATGTCAGGTTTGCTAAAGAAAATGATCTCTAAAATAGAGGGGTTCAAATAAATGGTAGAGAACGTAATTGAAGTAAAAGATCTAACGAAGAAATATAATGCGGGGGATGGCAAATTGGTGGCGGTTGACAAAATTTCTTTTGAAGTTCAGAAGGGAGAAGTTTTTGGACTTTTGGGCGAAAATGGGGCTGGAAAAACAACCACGCTAGAAATGATCGAAGGCTTAAGAAAACCGACCGATGGCGAGATTAAAGTTTTAGGTCACGATGTCGTCCATGAAGTTCAAGATATTAAAGAAAAAATCGGGGTTCAACTGCAATCATCCGCTTATTATGATTATTTAAAATTACGCGAAATCCTGGATTTATTTGGCAGTTTTTATCAAAAACATTTAGATCCCGATGATCTTTTTAAAATGGTTGGTTTAGAAAGCAAGGCTAACCAATATATTAAAAATCTCTCTGGCGGCCAAAAGCAAAGATTTTCAATTATTGCCAGTTTAATTAATGATCCGGATATTGTCTTTTTAGATGAACCAACGACTGGGCTTGATCCGATTGGCCGCCGCAATACGTGGGATATTATTGCTAAGATTAAAGGAAAGGGCAAAACGATCATTTTAACGACTCACTATATGGAAGAGGCGGAAATTCTTTGCGATCGGGTAGCGATTATGGAAAAAGGCAAAATCATCACTATCGGTAAGCCCCACAAACTGATCGAACAAACAAAGACGCCATACAAAATTGAATTCGTCTTAGCGAAGGAAGACACAAGCTTTATAGATCGCTTGATGGAATCCTGTGAGGCGAAAGATTGCGATATCAAAAAACTGCCGGGGAAGACCGCCCACTTTGAAATGAATATTAGATCACAAGGTTTGCTTAACAAGGCAGTAGAGATATTGCAGAAAGAAAATCCGGAAAGTTTTACCATCGGTCGGGCAACGCTTGAGGATTTATTTATTGAATTAACTGGCAAAACAATCGCCGACGAGGAGAACGGCAATGTTTAAAATGTTTTTGACCAATTTAAAGATGATGGTTCGTGGTCGGCAGGCTTTGTTTTGGAGTCTATTTTTCCCCTTGGTATTTACAATAATTTTTGGTTTTTTCTTCGGTGGTACTAATGCATCAGTTGGCACTGTTGCTTTGATTAGCGAATCTAATACAGAATTGGCGACTACTTTAGAAAAAGCGATGACTGACTCTTCTCTTTTTAAGATTCAAAAAGAGACTGATTTAAATACTGCCAAAGATCTTTTAAAGAAAAATAAAATTACGGCCGTCGTGGAAATCCCGGCGGATTTCGGTAGCTTGAAGAATGATGCCGCTAAAGAAATAATTGTTATTAATGATCCGGCTAATGCCCAGTCTAACTTAGCAGTAACGGGATTTTTGGATAAATTTTTAACCAATGTCAATTTCCAAGTTCAAAAAGCCCAGCCAATTTATTCGCTGAAAGTGGAAACCACCACTGACAGCGCTTTGACCTATTTTGATTTTGTCTTAGTCGGTTTAATCGGCATGGCCTTGATGAATGCCTCGATCCAGGGAATTGCGATTTCGATGGCTAAATATCGACAGGATAAAATTCTAAAACGGATTACGACTACCCCTTTAAAATCTTGGAGATTTGTTTTTGCCGAAGTGCTCTCAAGATTGGTCCAGAATCTTGCCCAAATAAGTTTGATATTGATTATCGGAATTTATTTCTTTCACGCCCATATTTCGGGAAATATCTTACTCTTAGGTCTTTTTGCCCTTCTCGGCGGCTTGCTTTTCCAATCAATTGGATTTGCGATCGCTTCGGTGGCAACGACCGTCGATGCGGCTCAAGGGATGTCGATCGCGGTGACGATTCCAATGATGTTCTTAGCCGGCGTCTTTTTCCCGATAGATCAATTACCAAAGTGGCTTTTTAGCATTGTTCAATATTTGCCTTTGGCGCCGCTTTTAAGAATGATGCGTCAAATCGGATTAGAGAGTGCTTCGCCCTTGGTCAATCCAATCAATATTACTATTGTACTTATTTGGATTGTAATAATGCTCTTTATCTCAATAATGAGATTTCGGCTGGCGGACGAGTAAATCCACTAATCTTTTTTCACAAATTAACGCGAATGCAGGCAGGGAACTATTGTAACACCTCGTAGATGTTACTTCTAGGGCTAGATACGAAGTCAACCCCAACCTATTGTTTTTTTACCAAGAAAGGATTAAAATATAATCGAGGTCTTTATGGAGAACCGAGTTAAATTTGACATTTCGACAACGAGTATTATCAAAATCGTCTTAGCCATATTATTGGTCTGGTTTTTATATGTTATCCGCGATATTTTGGTTCTCTTTTTTATTGTTTTGGTAATTGTCGCGTCTTTAGCGCCATTAGTTAATCGGATGTCTCGCTACATCCCGCGCGTTTTGGCAGTGATTATTTTAACAATCATTTTCTTCGGAGTTTTAGTGGCGATTGGTTTCGTGATCGTTCCGCCAATTATTATTCAGCTCAAAACATTGGCGATAAATTTACCGATAATCATCAGTAAATTAGGACCGGTTTATCAAAGCATTCAACATTCAATTGGCAATTATCAAGAGGGCCTTTTTAATCTTTCTTCGCAATTAGGAAAGATCAGTTCTAGACTTTATTCGACTACCCTCGGTTTTGTTTCCGGCATTGTTGCTGTTGTTACTATTTTGGTATTGGCTTTTTATATGCTTTTGGAACAAGACGCAATTAAGAATTTTTTACATCAGACCGTCCCGGGAGAAAGGAAGGAAAAGATTTTTGAAATTACCAAAAAAATCGGCCAAAAAATGGGCGGTTGGCTCCGCGGCCAAGCCCTCCTGATGTTGATTGTCGGTGTGGCTGATTCGATTGCTTTGGTTTCTTTAGGTATTCCCTATGCTTTAACTTTGGCAGTTTGGGGCGGAATTACCGAAGTAATTCCTTATATCGGGCCTTGGCTGGGTTTGGCGCCCGCCCTAATTATCGCCTTCACCATCTCGCCTCTAAAGGGACTTTTAATTTTAATCGCTTATGTAATAATTCAACAATTAGAATCACAATTTTTGGTTCCTAAAATCTTAGGCAAGGCCGTTGGTCTTTCGCCAGTGATTATTATTTTAGCCTTGCTTATTGGTGCGAAATTAATGGGAATATTGGGCGTGATTATCGCCGTGCCGGTTGCCGCGGCAATCGCGGTTTTGATTCAAGAGTGGCCAGAAATTAAAAAATTACGAAGTTAAAATGCAGCACCCAACAGTGGAAAAGCTTTTCCAAGAGCAGCTTGAGTATTATTCGAGGAGAGATCAGTCGGCGATGAAATCACCAATTATCTCTCTTTTTTTAGAATGGTTTAAAAAAAGAAAATTTTCGGGGGGTCTTAAAATCGCCGAATTCGGTGGCGCAGCCGGTCAGCTGCTTTTTCAAATTAATCGAATTTGTCCCAAAAGTAGCCTGACTAATATCGAAATTATCGATCAATATCGAACCCGCCAGGTTTCCCAAAAAATTACCTTTATTCACGGTTCTATTTTGAAGAATAATTTAGCCGCCAAATCTTTTGATGCTTTAATCATTAGAGACGTTTTACACCATCTGATCAGCAGGAACTTAAAAGAAACATTCTCAAACCAAAAAAAGGCCCTCAAAGAGCTCTGGCGGCTACTTAAGCCGGGTGGGGCGATTTTTATTGAGGAATTAGTGGATGAATCGATTTTGGCGGCTCGGTTGATTTATATTTTATCAAAATTAAATTCACGCCCCGGTTTTAATTGGCCGGCCTTCGAAATTAATTCAAAATCAATTGTTGCTTTTTTGGCGCTTCTAAAATTGAAAAAAATTGCTCAGGAAATTTTTGGAAAAGATAATCTTAAAAAAATCAATTACGAGCGCGATCGTGATTGGCGCCAGCGAATTTCCCATCTTGGTAACAATTCGGGAAAAATGACTATCGTGGTTGAAAAAAGGGATCTTTAATTTAAAAGAACTCAATATCAAATTTTCTGTTGCTTAAAAATCTATCTTTGTTATATTAAAGGCGGTTGGGAGCACCTTCGAATGGAGAAAGAAAGATGCCGGAAGGGTTGGGAAGCGTTTCTGTTTGGAAGATTCGTCCAGATGCCCAATTGCCAGTCCGTGCCACTTCTGGGGCTGTAGGTTATGATGTTTATGCCTCAAGGGTCATTGACGTGAAAGGAAATGTGATTGGCGAACTGCCGATAACCATCGAACCCGCTGAATCGCTATTGATCGGTATCGGAGTGGTTATAGCCGTACCTTGGTCATATGAGATTCAAGTGCGTCCTCGTAGTGGTCTGGCAACCACACATCGAATTGAGCTTGGCAACAGCCCGGGGACCGCAGATCCGGATTATCGAGGGGAGATTGGTTGCTTGCTAGTTAATCGAGGCAATAAATCCTTTACTATTGAAAAGGGAATGCGAATTGCTCAACTCATCTTTTCTCAAGTGGAAATTCCAGTACTTCGCGAAGTATCTAGGTTAGAGGATTTGCCTCCGACTAGAAGAGGCGCTGGAAGATTCGGTTCGACTAACCTAATGGGTGCTGGTTTGGGCACCGAGGACTATCAGAAAGAGATTGCCCGCCGGGATCGCTATTTCATGGGCATCGTCATTGCCACTTCTC
>Ga0210057_1006340_pt1 | contig 14754 bp, 15 predicted proteins | sample CryGeyCG2114_010_2_FD_183968 | JGI IMG/M metagenome (GOLD analysis project Ga0210057, IMG submission 183968) | Groundwater microbial communities from aquifer - Crystal Geyser CG10_big_fil_rev_8/21/14_0.10 (SPAdes) (version 2) | ecosystem: Environmental > Aquatic > Deep subsurface > Groundwater ... | reverse complement strand
TTAAAAGATTTTGATGGGCAATACTCAACGAGCAATGGGCAAGTTGCTGTATCTAAAGAAGTTTCTCCCCCATATAATAGTTCTGAATATAAAGATGTTGAATTATTTATGCCTGATGAACAACTTCATTTAACTCCGGGATATGAATATGATTTAAAGTTTGATGTTTGGCTTTGGGATTTATCAGAAGCTAATAATGTTGGTTTAAGGAAATTAGATGAAAGTGATTGGACAGGGTTTCACGTTAGCAAACGATAAAACAAAATAAAAAAAGATGGAAAAACAAGAGGTGAAAAAGAGGCAGAGTTTATTCTTAATTGTAAATATAGTTCTTGCTACATTTGCATTTGCGTTTTTAGTTGGTATGGCGACGCCAGGAGTTGCTGGGGAAATATCAGATGTAGAAGGTGGAACTGTGAGAGATAGAGCGCCCTCTCCTTCTCGAACTAACACCGAAACAAGTGCTGGAAATGCTCCAGGGATTACTGCTAATCTTCCAGGAGATATTGGGGCTGGCAAAGACAAAATACTAACAAAAAATCCTGATTGGACGGTAAATGTTGTTGACGCCGCCGCCGATCCAAAAAAAGTCAACTTCTTCAAAAGTTTAATTAAGCCGACTACAGGCGGCAAAGGATTATTACAAGCAGTTGGGTGGGCTGGAACTGCATACGGCATTACTAAATTTCTTGGGCCGAAAATTGGATTAAGCCCAGAATTATCGTCTGCATTAAGCAAAGGAATTGGAGCTGGTTTATTCGCCGGACAAACGGCTTATGCTTTGTTTAGTCCTGAAGCGATTGAAGCTAGTAGTGGGCAAATTGGGAGTATGGCTAGTAAACTTACGGGAAGTGGAAATTCTGTTTTTCAGAAAGGATTTAGTTTGATAGGCGGACATCCTGTTGCATTTGGAATTGGCGTTGGAGCAGTTGTATTTTTGTTAACTTATAAAAAAGTTGAATATGAGCGAATTGATTTTTCTTGTAATTCTTGGGAAGCGCCGATAGGGGGGGAAGATTGTGAGAAGTGCAATGATGGAATTAATCCGTGCTCTGAATATAGGTGTAAGAGTTTAGGGCAGGCGTGTGGGATTGTTAATGAAGGAACTAGCGAGGAAAAATGTGTTTGGCAAAATCCTAGGGATGTAACGTCTCCGATAATACGTCCTTGGGAAGAAGCGTTGAAAACTGAATCAGCATCTAGAATTAAATGCGAATATACTAACTTAGGGCAAAGGCCTGACGGAAAAGGAACTCAGATAAAATGTCAGGGAATTGAAAATGGGTGCGTTCCGGCATTTACTCCGATAGAATTTGGAATTCAGACAAACAAACCAGCGCAGTGCAAAGTTGATTTTATTTTGAAAGATGATTATGATTCAATGCAATATTATTTGGGAGAAAACAGTTTATATGATTATAATCACAGCCAGAGATTGAACATTCCTAACAAAAGAGCTGTTGAAGCTTTAGCCCAGAGTTTGGGAGATGAATTAAATGATACGGGCTCGGCAATAACAATTCAAAATGATAACCAGTACACAATGTATATTCGATGTTCGAGTGCAAATGGGTATTATAATCCAGACCCTTATGTGATTGAGTTTTGTGTTGACGACGGGCCTGACGCCACTCCGCCGCAAATTATTGAAACAAGCATAAGAAATAATCAGCCAGTTCAATTCGGAGTTGATGAAGTTCCAATTTTTGTTTACACTAACGAACCTGCAAGTTGCAAATGGAGTAGGACAGACCAGCAATATAATGAAATGGAAAACGCAATGACTTGTGCAAGTTCAATTGCTCAAATAGATTCTAATTTACTATATCCTTGCCAAGGAACTTTAACAAATTTAGAAGATAGGAAAGATAATGTTTATTATTTCAGATGCGAGGATCAACCTTGGGCTGTTGAAAAAGATAGAATAAAAATGACTCAGAGTTATGAACTTACTTTGAAAGGAACTCAAGAGTTGAATATTAAAGAAGGTTCAATAAAACCAGAAGAAGGGAAATTAGTTTCAGGAGCTACGACGACAGTTCCAGTAATGTTGGAACTTGAAACAGAAGATGGATTTGATAAAGGCAAATCAGAATGTTCTTATTCAATAAATGAAAACTCTGGATTTGTCCCAATGCTTAACACAAATTCTTACAAGCATTCACAAAGACAGGATTTAACTGCAGGAAAATATACTTATTATTTGAGATGTGTTGACGACGGCGGAAATACTGCATCCTCTAAAACATCTTTTGAAGTTTTTGTTGATAGTTTTGCTCCACAAGTAGTTAGGATTGTTAATAAGGGTGTGAGGTTAAAAATAAATACAGATGAAGAAGCTGAATGTTATTATGCAACTAACACAAATACTGGTTGCAATTATGATATTAATGAAAATTCAGTTGCGCAAAAAATGTCTTATGGGAATTTAGATAATAAACAAGAACATTTTGCAACTTGGGATACTAGTCAAACTTACTACATAAAGTGTAAAGATAAAAATAATAAACAGCCGTCGCCTAATCAGTGTTCTATAATTGTAAAACCTGTTGAACTTTCTGAAGAGGAATAAGCTTAAAGAAGAAAATGAGTAATTTAAATAAATTAAAAAATAAAAAAGGGCAATTTCAGATGTCTTATGGAATGATTTTCTCAATTATATTAATCGCCGTTTTTTTGGTTGTTGCATTTTTTGTAATTAAAAATTTCCTTGATATAAAAAAATCAGTTGAAGAAACACAGTTGGTTGAACAATTGCAGGACGAAATTGATAGAATTTGGAGAAGTTCGCAAGGTGAGCAAAATTATAAATTTGAAAGGAGATTTAGTAGAAATAAGATTGAATATCTTTGCTTTTATGATTATGAAAAAAACATCCAAGGAGGATTTAAAGAAATAGGGAAAGAACTTTTAAGAGTGAGAAATTTAGGAGATAATCTTTATTTTTACCCTACAAAATATTCTAATCTCCAGTCTGCTAAGATTGAACATATTAATATGGATGCTTTAACTATGAATCCTTATTGTTTTAGAATTGAAAATGAATTTGTTGAAATTCGCCTTTCTAAAAATATTGGAGAGACAGTTGTGAGTGTTTCATAAATTATAAAATGAATTTGAGAATAAGCAAATGAAAAAAATAAAGATGAATAAAAAGGGTTTTGAATTTTCATTTGCTTGGCTTTTTTCTATAATTGCTGGCTCTGCGATTTTATTTCTGGCTATCTTCGCAGCGACGAGATTGATAACTAGCGGAGAGTATGAAACAAATACAAAAACTGCGGCAGATTTTAAAGTTATTTTAGACCCTCTTGGAACAAGTTTTGAAAGTGCAAAGTCAGAGAGGATTGAGTTCATTAAAGAAACAAGAATTTATTTAGGTTGTAATGAAAAACTGGGGGATTTTGGCGAAAGTTCAATTCAACTTTCTGAAAAAAGTTCTTTTAAAGAAGAGTGGACAAACCCTGGAGGAAAGATAAGCACTAAGAACCAATATTTATTTGCTGAAAATATTATTGAAGGAAAAGAGTTGTATTTTTTAGTTACTCCTTTTGAAATGCCTTATAAAGTTTCTGATGTTATGTCTATTTTTTCAGGAAGTTATTGTTTTGTTGCTCCGCCGCAAAATATAAAAAATGAAATTATAGATTTGTCTAGAAATGGAATTATTCCTATTAATGTTACAACATCAAAAACTGCTTGTCCGCAAAATAGCAAGACTGTTTGCTTCCAGTCAGGAGGATGTGATATAAATGTACAGGGAACTTGCAATTCAAGAAGTTGCAGGGGTAATGTTTTCAAATCAGGAATTGTTGAAAAAGGAGGCAAAAGAATTTATTACTCTGGCGGTTTAATGTATGGTGCAATTTTTTCTTCAGTTGAAAATTACGAATGTAACGTCGCGAGATTAATGAAAAAAACAGGATATGTTAGTAAGATTTATGCAGATAAATCAAAATTAGTTTCAGACAGGTGTAACACTGGGCTTACAAGCGATACTTTTTTACTCTCACAAATGGCAGAGAGTTATAAAAAATTAGATGACTTAAAGTTAATTGAAATGCAAGCAGAGATAATTGATGATAAAAATAATGTATTAGGAGAGTGCAATTTATACTAAGAAAAATGGAAAAAATTAAGAGGATAAAAATGATTGAAGATAAAAAAGGGCAGTTGAAAATTCAGCAGATGATTTTTATGTTAGTTGCTGTTGCTTTGTTTTTTATTTTTGTTGCTTTATTTTTCTTTGCGATTAAGGGGGCAAGTTTGTATAAACAGAGCATTGAAAATGAAAGAGATAAAGCTGCAGGTGTTGTTCTTAAAATTGCTTCAAGCCCGGAATTTTCATATGAGGGAGTTCCAAATGGCGTCGATGAAGATAAATTAATGGCTTTAAGAAGCCACAGAGAATATTCAGATTATTGGGGAATTGACGGGATAATTGTTAGGAAACTTTACCCTGAAACTTCTGGACAGGAATGCGAGATAGGAAATTATCCTGATTGTAACGAGATTAAGATTTTTGCAAAAGATGACAATGTTGCGCAGGCAGCTTCGGCATATGTTCCTTTATGCAGAAAAGAAATTAGTGGAGGAAGAACTTATGATAAGTGCGAAATAGCGATAGTGATAATTCAAACAGAGGAAGAAGTAATATGAAAGATAAAATTAATTTTGTTAAGAGATTGAAAAATAAAAAAGGACAAGAGGAAATAGTTGGATTTGTTTTGATTGTTGTGATTGTTGTAATCATCATGGTAATTTTACTGGGCTTTATGTTAAGGCAACCTTCAACAAAAGAAGCAAGAAGAAGTTTAGAATTGGGAACTTTTGCATCTTCAATGTTAAGTTATACAACAGAATGTGAAATACCTAAGACAACGCCTCAAAAAATTAAAGATTTGATTAGAAGGTGTAATGAAAGAAATGTTTGTGATAATGGGAAAAGTGCTTGTGAGATTATGGAAACAGAATTAAAAGAAATTGTAGCCCACAGTTCTTATAAAGTTGATGAAGGTTCTTATACAAGATATTTCAGCATTTCAACATACAGTAATCAGACTAACACATCATTAATCCAGCCGATTATTATAGGAAATGTAGAAGGTTGCAATTTAGGAGTTAGGGTTATTAATGAACAGCCGCTTAGCGGAGGAATTGGAGATTTGATATATTTTAGAGTTGAGGCATGTTTTGAGAGTTAATTAAAACCTTATAACAATATTTACTGTTGTTGCAGTTATTACCGGCTTATGTGTTTTCCTTTTGCCGGACTTTTCTTCAATTAAATCTAAGAAACCAAATTTCTTAAGAATCATAACATCATCTCTAACTGTTTTAAAATCTCGTTCTAAGAATTTTGCTAGCTCATATAGCGATTTTGGCTTTTTTACTTTGATGACATTTAGCATTCTTGCCTTTTCATTACTTAATAATTTTCTTAAAAGAGACATATCTGACTTATTATAATCTGATTTTGAGCCCGCAAATTTTCTAAAAACTGAACTAAAAGTTCCTCCTTTTTCATACACTTCAATTATTCTTGTTTTTTCTGCCATTTTTTATTTTTAGTTTGATTTTTTATTTTGATTACTAAATTTTTTTGTTTTTCGTTTTTGCCGACGACAACTCTTGAAAAAATCCTTTTGTTAAGGATATATGGTTTTTTGAGTAAGATATATAGAACATATACTATTTTATTATATGTTCAAATATACAATATATGGTAATAAAAACAACACTAGTTAATAAATGTTTCTGTTTAACTTTTTGAACATGTGTCATAACATGAAGTAACAACATAAGATTTATAAATAAAACGATAAAAATTGCATTATTTTTGGACAGCTGTCCAAGAATATACAAAAAATTTATAAAGGGTTTGAAACTCTAATAACTATCATTAAATAAAATGCCGACGACAACTCTTGAAAAAGAGATTATTAATGCTGGTAACATTCCCTAAGTGTTTACCAACGTGCCGAGAAAATCGAAAAATGAGGATAAAAATGAAAGGGGGTTATAAATAATGAGATTTAATTTTAAGAAAGTCGCTTCTGTTTTAGCTAGTGCAGCGATGTTAGGTTCAACCTTAGGAATTGCAGCTGCTGCTTCATACCCTCAGCCTTTCGTGGCTAATGGAATGACAGATGTTGCTGTTGTTGTTGGCTCTCAAGGAGTTGCAGCACAACAAGACTTCATTGCAGCTACAAATATAGGTGCAAACCTTAATCAAGTTTTAGCTTCACAAGCAGCTGGTACTGGCGGTGATGTATCGACAAGCGGAGAGACAAAAGCTCTTTTTACAAGTTCTTCTAAAATCTATCTTAATGATAGTATAAATACAAATAAAGGAACTTTGACAAAAGGAGATTTAGCTACTGTTCTTGCTGACGGAGAATTTAATGGAAACGTTGATGCTTCGTATACTCAAAGATTAGTTTTGGGTGCAAATCCGAGAACAATTTTTGCAAAGCAACCAACAAGTGATGATGATCCTGTAACAGGAATTAAGCTTGGAACAACAGCTACTACTCAATACATTTACAATGCAACAGTGAGTTTTGATCAAACAGTTAACTTTACTCATGCAGATTCATCTGGTGAGAAAATAAAACTATTTGGACAAGATTTAACTGTCGCTGGAGCTACAACAAGTACAAAACTTGTAATGTTAAGATCTGCTGAAACAATTGATTTGGCAGTTGGAGGAAATAATCCAAACCCTTCTCAAACTGTAACAGTTGATGGAAAAACATATACTGTGGAACTTGTAACAGCTACTGACTCAAGTGCAACTATAAGAGTTACTGATGAAAATGGTAACTCAGATACTGCTGAAATAAATGAAGCAGCATCTAAGAAAATCAAAGGACTTGAAGTTGCTGTAAATTTAGCTGATGAAAATACTGCTACAAATAGTAATCTTGCTGAAGTTGTTGTTGGTGCATCAAAACTAACTTTCCAAGATGGAAATGCTGTTAAAGAAGGTTCAGGCGATGATGTTATTGAGGGAACTCAAGTAGATTTTGTTGATACAACAATTACTGGGAACATAACTCAATTAGTTATTCAAGTTGCTGCTCAAGACGATGATAGTGATGCAATTACTCCTGCAATGTCTTACTCTGATCCTGTCTTCAATTCTTTTAGAGTTGATTTCCCTGGATTGAATATCGCAGATAGCGATACAGAAAACAGAGAAATTATAGAAGTAAAAAATTCTGGTTCTGATAAAATGACTGTAATGTTTGCAGATTACAATGGTGAAAAACCAAGTTCTGCAATAAATTGGGTTTACAACAGAACAGATGCTCAAGGAGAAGGAAACCCACTTAAAAGTGGAGCAGGAATGTCTTTGGCAGATTCTGGGGGTGATAAGATAAGAGTTGTAGAGAATACTGCAATTAATAAGTCAGAATATGTGGTTATTGGTAATGAAGATGAAGGTGGACTTTATGAAGTTTCAAGTATAATAAACTCGTCTAGTGGTTATACAGACGATTCTGTAGAATTCAAGGATGTTTTTACTGGTGAAACTATTAAAGCAACAATAACTGCTGAAGGAAGCGGTACAATTGTTTTGAAAGGTAAAACATATGATGTGAATTACTATTCAGCTACTTCAACATTAGCATCTGCTGCGAGAACTATTAGGTTAAATTATCCTGATAGCACATCAAACAATGCTGTAATTTATCCAACAATACAAACATCAAAAGGAGCTAAAGTTGCATTTTTTGAACCAGTTACATTAAACTTATCAAGTTTTAATGAAGCGAATTCAAATAATATAACAGGTTTAGATTTCCCTGATGGAGATGGATATACATCTGTAACAATTACCCCACCTTCTGCTCTTACAAATGCAGCTAATTTTAACTGGACTGTTGGAACTACTGATGTTAACACAAATGTTAGCGGAGGAGTAGATTCAGCTACAGCTACAATTGGAGTTTTAACTTATAACATAAGTTCTGCTGGGCAAAACCATACTGTAAATGTTAATTTGCAAACAACTGCTGGTGCAAACATTGTAAGACCTGCTTTAGTTATCTTTGAAGAAAAAGATGACAACAATAATTACGAAGCTGTAATTGTTGAACTTGATGCAGGATATGATGGAGATAGTGCTGGAATTGGTGTAAATGATGTTGACAGAACATGGGGAGCTGATGGAGCTAATGGTGACTCAGATGCTTGGGATTATGTGCAACTTGAAAGCGATTCAGATCTATACAAAGATATGGATTTGTGGGGAACTATTGCTACAACTGACGCTAGTGATAGTGATCAATCAAATGTAATGATTAGTTACCCGGACGATCAAGTTTATGTGCAAGTTTACGTTTCATCTGTGGATGCAATTGTATCTACTGAAGATGGAGCAACTGGAAACATTGTTCCTGTATACGACACTGAAAGTGCTAAGATATCTGGAAAGAACCTTATCGTTGTAGGTGGAAGCTGTGTAAATACTGTTGCTGCAGAATTGTTAGGTTCAACTGGCAAATTATGTGGTGAAGATTTTACAACTGCGACTGGAATCGGAAGTGGTGAATACCTTATACAAACTTTCTCTAGAACTGGAGGAAAAGTAGCTACACTTGTAGCAGGATATGATGCAGCTGACACAACTAATGCAGCTAGCTCAATTGTGAATAACAAACCTGAAATAAGTGCTGGTAAAAAATATAAGGGATCAACTGCAGATACTTTAACAGCAGCCTAAAAAGAAATTTAATTTTTCTATTTTTTTCTTTTTCTTTTTTTCTATTTTTTTAACATATATTGAAAATTATGCAAATAATATAATTTGAATAAACATATATTGATTTTAATTGGATTTGTCGATTATGAAATATTTTTAAAGGGTAAATAATAATTAACTTAATGAGAAAAATTAAAAGTGCTAGTGAAATTGAAATATCTAAAACAAGGAATAAACGAATTATAGGTGTTGTTCTTTTGTTGATAATGGGTTTTAGTGTGGTTGGTTTTGCAGCAGTTTTTACAGGAAATGGGGGAAATAATTCTGGAGATAAAAAAAATTACAACGGAATTGAGTTTTCACAAGATGAATATGGGCTTTGGGTATTTTCAGTTTATGGAGGGGAATTTAAAACACAGTCATATCCTACAGAAACCGAGGAAATTAATTTTGAAGGGGAATTAAATATTAATGAACTTAGTGGAAGAACATTATACTTTTCATCTGACAATAATTTAGCGATTAGTGAAGTAATTTATAATATTGGAAGATTTGCATCAAGATACCAGGAAGCTTGCATTACCGACGATAATTGTGAAAATGATTTGCCGGTTAAAACTTGTGAAGATAATTTTATCATTATAAAAGAATCAAATCAAACAAAAGCTTATAAAAGTAAAAATTGTGTATTTATAGAGTATAAAGAGGGTGAAGAAATTTTAGCAAGTGATAAATATATATTCAAAATCTTAGGAATTCAAGAATAATGGAAAAGGAAGAAAAAGAGGACGGGAAAAAAGAAGAATCTGACGAGAAGAAAAAAATAACTCAAGAAGATAAAGAAAATCAAGGAAAAGATAGTGACAGAAGAAGAGATAGGGAAGTTATTTGGCTTATTACAATTTTAACAATAATAATTTTATCATTTTTCTCTACAATTTGGATAAGTCAAGAGGCTAAAAAATTTGATTATGAGGGTTATATGTTTACAAAAGAAAAATTTGGAGACATACCTATTTACTCAACAATAATAACAGGGTATAATCAAGAAGGTGCTCCAATAAATTTTAAACTTAATTTAAGAAATGATCCAAGAGAATTAGATGTTCCTTTTAACGGAAACTTGAGTTTTATCGAGGGAAAACCATTATATTTTTCCATAAACATAACTTCAGATATCCATGAATGCGGTTCGCTTGCACTTGTTAGTTTAGGGCAGTTTATGAATGGTATCGGTAAAAAAATGGTTACAGGAATAACAACACAGGAAGAAGCAAACCAGTATAAAAAACTCCACATAAATTGCGATAATGCAAAAGATGCTACAACGGTTGTTCTTACTAAAGGAGATAAAACAGAAATTATCCAGTCAGAATCAAATCCTCAATGCTATGTGCTTAAAGTAAATAATTGTGAAATAATTGAAGCTATTGAAAGATTTGAGATTGAAACTTTAAAAGAGATAAAATAATTAATTTTTCTTCTTAGTTAATTTTAATAATTTTTTAATATCTGAATAAATCGGAATGTTCTTTATTTTAAAGATATAAACTTCTGCAAACCAAATGCTAACAACAATCAAAGCACTTAAACCATACCAAGTTGCTTTATGGATTATGTCAAATGAAGAATAGTCATTAAAAAAAAGATAAGAAAGTAAAACAATTCTTAAAACATTGAATATAAAAAGAACAAACAGCGAAAAAATTAGAGAATAAATTCTTGACTTTAGGGGACTAATTTCCGTTGATAAATTTAATATCAAAAGAAGATAGTATGCAGAACCTGCAATACAGGCATTTATTATTTCTATTGATTGGCTTTTGAAAAAAATAAAATTTCCAGATAGTGAAACCTCAAAAAATATTTTTAACAAATTATAAGATGAAAAAATAGTTGGAAATGTGAATATTTTATAAATTATGAAAAGATTTCCAAGCCCTAAAATAACTAAAAAAATATATCTTGAAAATAAATGCAAAATAAATGTTTCAGCTTTATGGTTTAAATCACCCATCAATAAATAAGATTTAATGGATTTAATAAACTAACGATAAAAAACTACTTTCTTATAATTCTTAATGCGATAACAATTATAAGGATTATAAGAATCACATTGATAATTCCGATTATCCATATTAAAGCATTGCCTTGGAAAGCTGATTTTATTGAATCAAAAATTGCTCCTCCAGTTATTCCTGAATTCTTAGTAGATTCAGTTATTGGAACACTAATCCTTTGTTCTTTAACTCCGCCTTCGAATAAAGCTCTAACTGTAAATTCTTGGTTTCCTGAAATATCTTCATTAGCTATTAATTTAACAAAAACATCTCCACTCTTTCCTTCTTCTAAAGATAAAGTCGTAGGATTTATTGAACTTAGTGTTGCCCAATTTTCATAACCTGTAACTGAAACTTGATAGGAAGTTGTGTCTGAACCAGTATTTGAAATTGTAGCTCTTACAGTAAATTCTTGTCCTGCCATTGCTTCTGAACTATCAAGAACTGCTGTAATAATTGCGTCTTTTTCAACTTTGCAATTTCCACTAAGAGTGATTATTTTGTCAAGACTTGATTCGTCATTATTATCATTTTCAAAAATATCGTCGTTTTCATCGTAAACAGCGAATCTTAATTTATAGCTTCCTTCTTTTGCTTCATTAGGCATTTGAAGAGTAAATGAAGTTTTTTTATCATCTAAAGAATCTAAATCCCCGACATTAATTTTCTGATTTATTCCTAATTCGCTATTCGTTATCATAAAATAAACATCTTGCTGGTCATCTGAACCAATGTTCCATGTTTCTGCTCTTAACTCAACATTTTCTCCACATTGAAGAGTTTCTGGAAAACTTCCAAAATCATTAAGAACTACAAAATCTCTATCTTGAATAATCTTAACATCTTGTGAATCTGAATTACATTGAACATCTTCTCCTTCATCATCGCTGTATGCTTTTACAAAGAAAACAAAATCATCTTCATCAAATCCTTGTTCGAAATCGTTTGGATCAACTGTAAATGTAATTGTAATTGTTTCGTCGCTTCCGTCTTTTAAGTCAAAATTCTTTTCTTCATCGTCAATTATGAATTTTCCGTTTGCTTTATCATAAAGTCCCCAAGAAACTGTAACATCTCTTATTTTATCGTTTCCATTATTGTCAACTCTAACTTCGACTTCAACTTCATCTAACAAATAAAATTCATCGCTTTTATCTCCATAACCTTTAGTAACATCAAATTTTAAACTTGTTATTTCTAATTTTCCTTTATTTCCTTCCTTACAAAAGTCGTTTTGCAATTCTAATTTAACTTCTTGTTTTTCAGTAGCATTATTTGCATCTGTTATATTAAATAGATTAGAATAAACATCTGTTAAACTAATTTTTGAAAAGTCAATTGAAGAAGAGGGAGTAATTGTGAAAACTGAGGTAGTGTTTATTCCTGTTTTAGTTCCTGCAATATTAAATAAAGCAACATATCCATCTTCTCCTTCCACTTGAACTGTTGAGGGAACATTTACATCCAAAGGAGCTGAACTATTTAAGTTAGTTACTGTAAAAGTAGAATTTGTTTTTGAGGGGTTTAAAGAAATTGTTGTTGGTGAAACTGAAAAAGTTGCTGCACTAACAACTACTGTTAAGATTAAAAGTGTTGCAAGCATGAATGATAACAATTTCGTTTGCATTTTTTGTTGTAATTTTTCAGTTACACTCATTTATAAATCTTTCGGTGACTTCAAAAAAACTTATCCCCTTTAGTTCTAATTTCCGTCGACAAATATAAAGAATATATAATTTTTAGTATTTTTTAAATTTTGAAAAAAAGTAATTTAGAAAAGAAGTGTGTATAAAATTGATAAATTGTCTAACTTATATTGTATTGGTAAACTTTATAATATTTGATTTTGTAGTATATCTATGAAATCGAGGGAAAATTTGATAGGAGCGTATGCTGTATCTGGAGGAGTTGTTATTGCGACTGTTTTTGGGATATTTCAAAAGTTTATTCTTGTTAGTTGGATTGGTTGGATTTATGGTGTTCTTGCGTTAATTGGAGTTTTTATAGGGATAATAAGCGTTAGTAAGGATTCTAAAGAAGCTACTACTTTTCTTTTAGCGACAATTTCGTTAGTATTAGTGAGTTCGGTTGGACAGGAAAGGCTAATATTAGTAGGAGAGGTTGGGTTATTAATTGTTACAATACTTAATTCACTATTAACTATGTTTATTCCTGCGACAATTGTTGTAGCTTTGAAATCTGTATTCTCAATAGCAAGTGTTAGATAAAAAATTTAGCAGAGTTTTATTCTAGAAAAAATATTTTTTAAAGATTAGGCAAAATTATTTTATAGAATTAATAAGTTTCAAATTTTCCTTCGCCATGCATTTTTCCTTGTTGAATATTTGAATCTAATTGTGTTGGAACATGTATTTGAGCAAATGAAGGTGTTGCAATAACAATGTTTTCTCCAAACCCAGTTATATTTCCTTCAAGAGCTTCTGTTGTCTTTTTTATCTTTGAAATAGCTCTTTTAAGTTCAATAACATCTTTTTTCCTTAATGTCTGAATATCTATTACTGCAATTGTGTATCCTTCTCTTAAAGAATTAAGAACATCATTGATATCGTCAAATTTTCTTAATACAAATGGCCTTACACTTACCTTAGTTTCCTTCTTATCTTGACCTAAATCTATTTCAACATAGTCGCTTTCTTCACCAGAACTTTTCATTCCAGCCAAACTCTTTTTTAATTTGTCAAACACCATAGACTGATTAAATTGGACGAGTTTATAAATATTTCTGTGCTAATTGAGTAGATTATTGTTCTATTTTATCGACGATGTCTGCTCGCAATCTTTCAATAGTTTCTCTTAATGAAAGCTCTTGTTTTTCAATTGACTTCATCCTTAAATTTAAAAGATTTTTTTTCTCTTCAAGTTCTTTTTTTACAGAATTTTTATCTGCCTTAAGCATTATCTGGCCCAAAACCCTGTAAACAGAATCATTCGTTTTGCCGATTTCCTCTAAAGCAGTAGAAGTTTCATTTAATTCTACTTGAAATGCTTGTTTTTGCATTAAAATATTTTGAAACGAATTCTCCAAAGATTGAAGTTCTTGTATTTTTTGTTCGTCCTCTTTTTTAATGTCCATATTATTTTATTCTGCTTTTATTTTAACTATTGCCTTTCTTGGCTTGTAGAAAATTCTAGAATTACAGAAAGGGCACGTAAAACGGTTGTCCAACTTTTTAGATGAAATTGCTTTTCCACATTTGAAACATTTATACTCTGCCATTTTTTAAAATATTTTCTTTATTATTTAAATTTATCTTTCCAGATAATAAGCGCCGCCTGCAAAAGTTTTTTCGCATTTTTTGCATTCCCAAACACCTGCTGATTTTCTTTTTGCTGATGATTTTTTGCAGAAAGGACAAATTTGTTTTTTTCTTTGTTTTGACTCTACAGCTATAAGTTTTGTCCTTACATTAGTACCATAACCGGTTTTATGTTTTCCTGATACTTTTACTTTTTTTGTTCGCGCCATAGTTTAGATAAAAAAAATGTGTTTTTAAATTTATGCAAATCATGAATATAAATGGAGCTGCCCGGTGCTAAAAATTTCTAATGAAATTTTGGCAACTTTCGCATTAATAACTTCCAGCGGGTTCTTGGAGTCCAGCAACCACGACTAAGGTTTTGCTCAAGTATTTGAACTAAAAACTACCTGCGGGTTTTTATAATCCTGCAACCATCAAATCCTGAATATAAATGGGGCTGCCCGGATTTGAACCGGGGTCGCGAAGTCCCAAACCTCGAAGGCTACCAGGCTACCCCACAGCCCCAATATATGATAATCAACAAGAGAGTAATCAGTTTATAAAAGTTACTTCTTAAGAAATTTTAGAAAATAAATAATCGGGAAGGTAATTTTTAGAAAACATGTTGATTAAAAAGGAATTATTAAAAATAAAATTATTTTTTTGTAGAAGCTGCTTTTTTTGCCGGTGCAGGTGCAATAGGTTTTGCAGCCGCCTTAGTTTC